>OHHP01001159.1_pt1 | contig 11093 bp, 10 predicted proteins | sample 1568121 | NCBI WGS metagenome assembly OHHP01 (sample SAMEA3879500, study PRJEB24766) | human gut metagenome | biome: human-associated habitat; feature: feces | place: USA | collected 1985/1987
TTCTGCCAAAAGCTTGTCTGCCAGATCCGTCATATGGAAAAACGTATCCTCTGGATCATATCCAGCGGTGACTGTGTGTATAAGATGGATTACAATGACCTGCTGGAGTTTCATATCGCAAAGAAAGCAGATATTACCATTGCGTGCAAGGATATGCCGGCGGATGCGGATGTCAGCCGTTTCGGAGTCGTCCGTATGAATGAAGATTCCCGGATCACGGATTTTGAGGAAAAACCGCTGGTAGCACAATCCAATACGATTTCCACAGGAGTGTATATTATCCGAAGAAGACAGCTGATCGAAATTCTCGAAAAATCGGCGGAGGAAAACCGGTTTGATTTTGTTACGGATGTGCTGGTGCGTTACCGCAATGTAAAGCGCGTATACGGATACAAACTGAACACTTACTGGAGTAATATAGCAAGTGTAGATGATTACTTCCGTACAAATATGGACTTTTTGAAACCGGATGTGAGAAAGTACTTTTTCCGCGAAGAGCCGAAGATTTATTCAAAAGTGGATGATCTTCCGCCGGCAAAATACAATATGGGATCGGATGTCAGCAACAGTCTGATCGCCAGTGGATGTATTATAAACGGCAGGGTAGAAAATTCTGTTTTGTTTAAGAAAGCGTTTGTAGGAAAAAATTGCGTGATCAAGAATTCGATTATCTTGAATGATGCATATATTGGTGATAATACGCATGTAGAAAACTGCATTGTGGAGAGCCATGGAACGCTTCGGGCAAATACATTTTATTCCGGAGACGATGCTGTCCGGATTGTTGCAGAAAACAACGAAAGATATATGCTCTAGGGAGAGACTAGAAGGGGGATACATATGCAGATTACAGACGTTAGAATTCGCAAAGTGGAAAAAGAAGGCAAGATGAAAGCCGTGGTATCTATCACAATCGATGATGAATTTGTCGTACATGATATCAAAGTGATCGAAGGGGAAAAAGGATTGTTTATCGCGATGCCGAGCAGAAAAGCCGGCGACGGGGATTTCCGGGATATCGCACATCCGATCAATTCCGCGACAAGAGATCAGATTCAGGGATTGATACTGAAAAAGTATGAAGAGGTCTTGCAGGAGAAGGAATAAACGATTAAAATAAGAGAAATGGGACTGTGGAGTAATCCATGGTCCTTTTCTTAATTACAGACTTTTTGAATCCGTAATTGCGAAACTTATGGATGGGCAGCCCCAGCCACCACACGGGAGCCACCCGGCGGTACCTTTCGTAATTAACGGACAAAAATTCAAATAAAAGGAGAATTGGATACATGTTTTTAATTGCAGGACTTGGAAATCCGGACAAGAAATACGAAAAAACAAGACATAATATTGGATTTGATACCGTCGATGCACTGGCAGAAAAATACAACATCAGCATCACGGAGAAAAAACATAAAGCACTGTGTGGAAGCGGTGTGATCGAAGGCGTAAAAGTCATCCTGGCCAAACCGCAGACCTATATGAATTTAAGCGGAGAGGCCGTAAAGGCTGCGGCAGATTTTTATAAGATACCTCCGGAAAAAATCATTGTGATTTTTGACGATATATCGCTTGACGTAGGCAGACTGAGAATACGCCGCAAGGGCTCAGACGGCGGTCATAACGGTATAAAGAGCATAATATCCTGTATAGGCAGCCAAAATTTTCCGAGAGTCAAAATCGGCTGCGGCAAAAAGCCTCATCCCGATTACGACCTTGCCGCATGGGTTCTCTCCGAGTACAAAAAGGACGAGGCACCGGAGCTTAAAAAGGCACTTGATAATGCCTGCTGTGCGGTGGAGCTTATTCTGGACGGCAAAACAGACGAAGCCATGAACAAATATAATTCCTGAAGGAGCTTTAATTTAATATGTCAGCATTTGCTGAGGTCTTAAAGGCCTCGCCCGAATATAAGACGCTCGAAAAGGCGGTAAAAAGCAAAAAACTGCCTGTCGGAGTTCTCGGCGTTTCGGGAATCCATAAGGCTCATATTATAAATTCGCTCTGCGGTAATTTGGGCCGCAGGGCTCTTGTCATTATGCCCGACGAAGCGGCTGCGACGAAGCTTTGCGAGGACTTGCGTGTTTTCGGTAAGAATTCGTTTCTGTATCCGGCGAGGGACTTTTCGTTTACCTCGGCGGAAAATCGTTCCCACGAATATGAACAGCGCCGTATAAATGCGCTCACAAATATTTTAAACGGCACCGCCGATATAGTGGTTTGCTCCGCAGAGGCGGCGGTTCAGAGGACTATTCCGCCCGAGGACTTAAAAAAACATTCGCTTACGATAAGGCGAGGCGAGGATATTAAGCTCGGCGACATAACGAGTGTGCTTCTTTCCGCAGGCTATACGAGAGCCGATATGGTGGAGGGAGTAGGTCAGTTTTCCGTGCGCGGAGGAATACTCGACCTGTTTTCGCCCGACGACCAAAATCCCGTCAGAATAGAGTTTTGGGGCGATACCGTTGACACCATGGCTCATTTCGACATAATGTCGCAGCGAAGAACCGACAATGTTGATAAGCTGACGCTTATGCCGTCAACCGAGATAGTCTTTTCGGGCGGCGACGACTTAATGAAAAAGATTACCGCATTTTATGATACCGTAAAGGGTAAGGGAGCCAAAAAGGCTCGCGAAATGCTGCAAAAGGATATAGACAGGCTCAAAAACGGCGTGAGCTTAAGCTCTGCCGATAAGTATCTTCCGCTCGCTTACGAAGAGAATGCGACAATTTTAAGCTATGCCGATTCGCTTTTGCTTATTGTTTGCGAGAGTGCCGGAGTCAAGGAAAAGGCAAACACCGCAATAAAGCTCCAAAATGAGGATATCAAATATCTCCTTGAGGACGGCGAGCTTTGCCGCGGACTCGACGAGTTTACGATGACCTTCCCGGAGCTTACACGCGAATATGAAAAAAAGGATACTGTTTTTCTCGACGATTTTGCGCGCGGTTCGTTTGACGTACCGGTACGCGACCTTGTAACGTTTACGGCGTCAACACTTCCCGTATGGAACGGAAAGCTCGACATACTCTTGGACGATTTGTCTCCGCTTGTTCAAAAGGACTCGACGGTTGTAGTAATGGGAGGAACGGAAAAAGCTGCAAAAAACCTTGCCGAGGATCTCGAAAACGAGGATGTTCCGGCACTTTATTTTCCGCTCGAGCCTGCCGAATTTCCGCGTGGCAGAGTTTCGGTTTTGCCCGGTGCGCTCTCGGGCGGCTTCGGCTATCCGCACGAAAAATTTTATGCATTTACCTATGGCAGAAACGCCGTTGCGTCCAAAAAAAGAAAAAGCAGGAGCGGGTTTAAAAAGGGGCAGAGCCTCCACTCGCTTGATGAGCTTAAAAAGGGCGACTACGTTGTTCATTCGCTCCACGGTATAGGCGTGTTTGACGGCATCAATAAGCTTGAGGTCGGCAAAATAACCAAGGATTATATCAAAATCAAGTATGCAAAGGGCGACGTTCTGTATGTACCGGTAACGCAGCTTGACCTTGTCTCAAAATATATAGGGCCTCACGAGGACGACGGCAGAACAGTAAAGCTGAATAAAATCGGCGGCAAGGACTGGGAAAAAACGAGAAATAAGGTTCGTGCCGCAGTCAAGGATATGGCGGATCAGCTCATAGCCCTGTATTCAAAAAGGCAAAACAGCCCCGGCTATGCATTTTCTCCGGATATAGATATGCAGAGCGATTTCGAACGGCGGTTTGAATATGACGAGACGTCCGATCAGCTCAGAGCAATCGATGAAATAAAAGGCGATATGGAAAAGCCTTATCCCATGGACAGACTTCTCTGCGGCGACGTCGGCTTCGGAAAAACCGAGGTCGCGCTTCGTGCGGCTTTTAAATGCGCGGCAGACGGTAAGCAATGCGCAATACTTGTTCCCACAACAATTCTCGCGTATCAGCATTACCGTACCATACTTAAAAGATTTGACGGTTTCCCTGTCGAGATAGAGATGCTGTCACGCTTCAGAACTCCTAAGGAGCAGGAGAAAATACTTAAAAATTTGAAGCGCGGCTCGCTTGACATAATCGTAGGCACGCACCGTCTTGTTTCAAAAGATGTAAAATTTAAGGATCTCGGCCTTTTAATAGTCGATGAGGAGCAGCGCTTCGGCGTGGCTCAAAAGGAGAAGCTCAAGGAGCTGTTCCCAACGGTTGATGTTTTGACTTTGTCTGCGACGCCTATCCCGAGAACGCTTAATATGGCTATGACCGGCATACGCGATATGTCCGTAATAGAGGAGGCTCCGCAGGACAGATACCCCGTTCAGACATATGTTATAGAGCATGATATGGGAATTCTCTGCGAGGCCATGGAGAAGGAACTTCGCAGAGGCGGTCAGGTGTATTATCTCCACAACCGTGTCGAATCAATCGAAAGCACGGCGGCTAAGATAAAGGAAATGATGCCGTCGGCTCGTATAGCCGTGGCGCACGGCCGAATGGGCGAGGAGGAGCTGTCTGAAATCTGGCGTGACTTGCTTGAGGGCGACATAGACATACTCGTTTGCACCACCATCATCGAGACGGGCGTCGATGTTCCGAATTGCAATACGCTGATTATCGAGGACGCCGACAGGCTTGGGCTCGCCCAGCTTCATCAGATACGCGGAAGAGTCGGCAGAAGCACACGCAGAGCGTCGGCATATTTCACGTTTAAGCGTGGCAAGGAATTATCGGAAATAGCGAACAGACGACTTTCGGCAATAAGGGAATATACCGAATTCGGCTCCGGCTTTAAGATTGCCATGCGTGACCTTGAAATCCGCGGAGCGGGCAACGTACTCGGTGCGCAGCAGCATGGCCATATGGAGGCGGTAGGCTACGATATGTACTTGCAGCTTCTCGGTGAAGCCGTGGAGGAGGAAAAGGGCGAAAAGCCGATTTCGCGTAAGAAGGAGTGTCTCATAGATATGCAGATAGACGCTCACATTCCCGATAATTACATCAAGAGCATTCCTCAGAGGCTTGCGGTCTATCGCAGAATTGCGGACATTAAAAATACAGAAGATGCAGAGGACGTTAAGGATGAGCTCCGCGACCGATTCGGTGAAATTCCGCAGTCGGTTCAGGGTCTTATCGATGTTTCGCTTCTTCGTAATACCGCCGCCGCAAAGGGTATATACGAAATAGGGCAAAAGGGCAATTCCGTTATCCTTTATGTGAACGATATAGATACAAATACGGTTTTGAACCTGTCCTCCATGATGCGCGGCAGAGTGTCTATAATGGATTACGGCAAAAAGCACATCGCGGTAAAGATTGCCGATGGTCAGTCGCCGCTCGATACGCTCAAGGAAATATTCGGATATATGGTGTTCTGATTATGAAGATAGCTGTTGTTTGCGACTCTTTTAAAGGGAGTCTTACGTCAAAGGATGCTTGCGCCGCGGTTAAAGACGGACTTCTTCGGTGTAACAAAAATTTTGAGGTGCTTTCTCTGCCGTTTGCCGACGGCGGAGAGGGGACCTCTCGCTGTTTTTACGATATACTCGGAGGACAGCTTCGAAAAGCGGCGGTGCACGACCCTCTGCTTCGTGAAATCACGGCGGAATACACCGTTTTGCCCGACGGTACCGCCGTAATTGATATAGCCTCGGCAAGCGGGCTGACGCTTCTCAAGAGCAGCGAGCGCGATGCCGTGAAGGTGTCGTCATTGGGAAGCGGAGAACTGATTTGCGACGCTGCGGAGCACGGGGCAAAACATATAATTCTCGGACTCGGCGGCAGTGCTACCACGGATGCGGGGACGGGCATTTTGTATGCCCTCGGTATGCGGTCCTTTTCGGAGGACGGCGTCGAGGTTTTGCCCGACGGTCAAAATATGATAAGAGTTAAGAAAATACGGCGAAACGAGAATTTTGAAAGATTCAAGGATATAAAGTTCACTCTTGCGTGTGACGTCACAAATCCTCTGTGCGGAGAAAACGGAGCGGCTTATGTTTTTTCTCCGCAAAAGGGAGCCTCGAAGAACGATGTGGAGCTTTTGGATGACGGTTTACGAAATATAGGAGAGATTTTTGAAAAAGCGTCCGGCAAAAAGATTATAAATCTTCCGGGAGCCGGAGCTGCGGGCGGCATCGGCGGTGGATTATCCGCCTTTTTGAACTGTGAGCTCCAAAGCGGATTTGATGTGCTGGCAAGGGCTGCATCGCTTGAGGATAAAATACGTCGCTCCGATGCGGTTATAACAGGCGAGGGCAAGACGGACAGGCAAACCCTATTCGGCAAGCTTCCTAAGAGGGTCTCGGACATAGCCGAAAAATTCGGTGTTCCGTGTATCCTTTTGAGCGGCGACGTCGAAAACGATATTTCCGCCGAGAAACTCGGAGTATGCGAAATACATAAAATAAAGGAAAACGGTATAAGCCTTGAGCATTGTATGAAAAACGCCGCCTCGCTTTTGTCAGAAAGAGCCTTTGCGATAGGCAAAGACTCAAAAATAATAAATAAGCAATATAGCAGAAAACAAGAGAAAATGCGAGAAAACAAGAGATAAATCATATAATCGTTAAAATATTGAAAAAACGGTGTTGACGAAATCGTTTCTTCGTGATAATATATTCGGGCAATAAAAAAGAAATAATTATTCGGAGGTTATGTTTTATGTCAACTTATATGCCTAAGGCTGCCGACATCAGCCGTAATTGGTATGTTCTTGATGCTGACGGCAAAACCCTCGGTTCCGTTGCTGCAGAGGCTGCTACGCTTCTTCGCGGCAAGCACAAGCCGACATTTGCTCCTCACGCTGACTGCGGCGATCACGTAATCGTAATCAACGCCGGCAAAATAGTTCTTACAGGCAACAAGCTTGAAAAGAAAATGTACTATCATCACACCGGTTATATCGGTAACATGAAGAAGATTCAGTATAAGACCCTTATGGCTGAAAAGCCCGAATTTGCTCTTAAAAAGGCAGTTAAGGGTATGCTTCCCGATAACTCACTCGGCAGAAAGCAGCTTACAAGACTTCGTATCTTCAAAGACGGCGAACACACACATGAGGCTCAGAAGCCCGAAGTTAAAGAATTCTGAGAAAGGGAGGCAAAAATAAATGTACGAGACTAATCCTTATTTTTACGGCACAGGCAGAAGAAAGAAGTCGGTTGCAAGAGTTCGCGTTTATGCAGGCTCAGGCAAAATAACGATAAACAATCGTGATATCGACGATTATTTCGGCCTTGAAACACTTAAACTTATAGTTCGTCAGCCTCTCGCTCTCACCGGCACAGCTGACAAATTCGACATCGTCTGCAACGTTCAGGGCGGCGGTGTAACAGGCCAGGCAGGCGCAATTCGCCACGGCCTTTCAAGAGCTCTTCTTCAGTACGACGAAAATCTTCGTCCGGCACTCAAGAAGTCCGGCTTCTTGACTCGTGACCCGAGAATGAAAGAGAGAAAGAAATACGGTCTCAAAGGCGCTCGTCGCGCACCGCAGTTCTCAAAGAGATAATCGGTTACGATTTTTCAATCAAATACTTCAAAAACCACGGGAAATCAACGGTTTTCCGTGGCTTTTTTATATAGCGATACCATAACGGCTTCTTTGCATAGCCCGATAAAAGGATTTTGCGTTCGATTCGCTGTGTTTAAAAATTTCCCCCAAAAAGCCTTGACGGGTAACCGTTCGGCTACTACTATTTAGAAGTGAATTTATGACGGGAGATACAAAGGGGCGTATTTCGGAAACCGCGCTTTTTGAGGCAATGTACAATGAATTGCCTCCGCGATAAAAAGAGCTTGCGGTTTTTGTCCTGTACGATGGCGAGACTAAAAGCGTTGTCGGGAAATTGTCTGTTATTTAACAAAAAAACAGCCTAAGCTATTGCAATTATTGTTGAAATATTATATAATCTGCTCATTGATTAAACAGAAATTAAATTTGGGGGATAACTATGAGCTGGACATTATATTGGGTGCTTTTGGCAATCGGCATTGTTATGACAGGTATATTTTTGTTCTTGCGTGTTAAAAAGGGCGGAATTTCCGCACTGTATGCCAAGGCGGCGGCGAGTCTCTGTTTTATTTCAACCGCTTTTGCCGCAACAAGCGCAAACCGCGACAATATTCAATTCGGCCTTTGGGTGGCGTTTGGACTCATACTCGGAATGGTCGGCGATATTTGGCTTGATTTGAAATGGATTTATTTGCAGGATAAGGATTCATATCTTTATTCCGGCTTTATCTCATTCCTTTTAGGTCACATCTGTTTTAACGTGGCGATTTATAAAAGCTACAGATTTACCGGCAAAACACTTGCTGTTTCCATAGGCGTATCGCTTCTTATAGCTCTCGGCAATATATTGACCGAAAAGCTTATGAAAAATCATTTTGGAAAGTTTAAATTCATTGTATTTCTCTATACCTTCTTCCTGGCGTTGACTATGGTTTCGGCTATCATAGCGGCAATTGCCACCGGCTTTGAAAAGGTTTGGGTTGTTATGGCTGTTGGCGGTGTCCTCTTTACTCTGTCCGACGCCGTGCTTTCGGGTATGTACTTTGCCGAAAACAAGAATACAAAGTTTAACATATTCTTAAACCATATCTTATATTATGCCGCTCAGTTTACGATGGCGGCGACAATCCTTTGCATTAAATAAAAAATCGGTGGGAGCTTAAATTTAGTTCCCACCGTTTTTTACAGCTGCCTTTAGTTAAAAAATAACTAAGCTTTGATTATTATATTTTTAATGCTTTCAGTCCTGAAATGACTTTAAGGCGTCGATCGTATTTTGTATCAGCTCATCAAGCGAAATACCGAGCATATCCGCACCGCGCTGTATGACCTCGCGAGAGCAGCCGGCGGCAAAATTCTTCGCCTTGAATTTTTTCTTCACGGATTTAAGCTCAAGATCCTGTACGCTGTGCGACGGGCGCATTTTTACAACGGCTCCTATAAGCCCCGTAAGCTCATCTACCGCATAGAGAACCTTTTCCATCTCGTGTTCCGGCTTAATGTCTACCGTTATGCCGTAGCCGTGGCTTGCCGTAGCGTGAATTATCTTTTCGTCAATGCCTCTTTCACGCATTATTTCCCGTTCCTTTATGCAGTGCTCTTCGGGATACATTTCAAAGTCAAGGTCGTGCAAAAGACCTACGATTCCCCAAAAATCCCTGTCGCCGCCGTAGCCGAGCTTGTCGGCAAAATACATCATTGTTTTTTCAACCGTCTCGGCGTGCTCAAGGTGAAACGGCTCCTTGTTGTATTCCGTAAGGAGCGCGTATGCTTCGTCTCTTGTCATATTCAAACACCCTTTTGTGTATTTATTTTGCCCTGTAATTCGTCAAATCTTTTACGACTTCACCTGCTATTATCAGCCCGACTACCGATGGGACAAACGCATTGCTGCCGGGGATAGCGCGTCTTTGTGTGGAATTTCTCGCCGTACCGGGAGGGCAAATGCAGTGCTCGCGGCAGCTTATCGCCACATCCTCAATGGGTACAAGCGGCTTTTCCTTTGAATAAACTACCTTGAGTTTTTTAACTCCGCGTTTTTTCAGCTCGTATCGCATAACTCTCGCAAGCGGACAGACCGAAGTCTTATAAATATCAGTCACCTCAAATGCAGTCGGGTCCATCTTGTTGCCGGCACCCATTGAGCAGATTATGGGAGTTTGGCTCTTTTGCGCCTGCATAACAAGCTCGATTTTGCCAGATACGGTATCTATGGCGTCAACAACATAGTCGTACTGTGAAAAATCAAATTCCGCCGACGTTTCCGGAGTGTAAAACTTCCGATGCGTTGTAACCTCGCAGTCCGGATTTATGTCCTTGATGCGTTCTTCGGCAACCTCGACCTTATATTTTCCAATTGTTGAACGCGTTGCGATTATCTGACGGTTTATATTCGTAAGGCAGACCTTGTCATCGTCTATAAGGTCTAATTTACCAATGCCCGATCTTGCAAGTGCCTCCACGGTGTAGCCGCCGACGCCGCCTATGCCGAATACGGCAACGCGCGAATTTTGCAGCTTTTCCATGGCTTCTTTTCCGAGAAGCAGCTCGGTACGTGAAAACTGATTCAGCATAATTTCCGCCTTTGTATTATAATAAATATTTTTGCGCAACAGGCAGCGTGCTGTCTGCGATGCCGTATATGGGTTGTTTCGAATTTATTTTTATCAGATGCAGTAAGAGCCGTTTGCGTCTACTGCCTTGTCGATTAAATCCTGAATAGTGACGCTGTCGGCATATTTGTTGATAACATCGTAAAAGCCGCGCCAAAAATCAAGTGTCTCACAGTATGAGCTGCGCTCGCAATAGTTGTTTTCGTCCTGTAAACAGGCAACGGGCGACAGCGAACCCTCGCAGACTCTGAGAATGTCTCCCGCCGTGCATTTTTCGGGGTCAACATTGAGCTTGTATCCGCCGGCATTGCCGCGAAAGCTGCGTATAAGGCCGGCCTTACTCAGAATTGAAACCACCTGTTCAAGATATTTCACCGATATATCCTGCCTTGAGGATATATCTTTAACAGAGACCGGTGCGGCATTTTGGTGGCGGCCTATATCTATCATAACGCGCAAAGCGTAGCGCCCTTTTGTTGAAATCATAACATATCCTCCGTTTCAAAATATATCCCTATTATACTACCGATTTAGTAGGATAGTCAAGACCGAGTTTGTGTGTTAAAAATCCCGGTTTAACAACAGAACTTAAAGAATAATGCGCAAAACAAAGAGAATGTTATTAAGACGGTTTCAAGAACCGTCCTCTGACAAAAACAAAAGCCGAAACTAAGAAGTAAAATTTACTGCTGCGTTTCGGCTTTTCGTATTCGTAATATGTAATTTTAAATGCTTCGAGGGTTACATATCGCCGTTTTTATCCTGCGGCTTCTCGGAACTTGCCGCACGCATACTTTGAGGCATATACGCATTTGTCTTTTCTTCCGGAGCGTTGTATTTTTCAGCCTGAAAAGCGGGCTCGTTTTTGTTCTCGGCAGCTTTGTTTTTATTGCCTTTTACAATATTTATAATAGGCCTGACTGCGCCGAGTGCACACAGAAATATGCCGATTATCAGGTCGGTCACATATGATTTGGAGATTTCGGGCTCACTGAGAAATCTGTAAGCATT
>OHHP01001165.1_pt1 | contig 11055 bp, 5 predicted proteins | sample 1568121 | NCBI WGS metagenome assembly OHHP01 (sample SAMEA3879500, study PRJEB24766) | human gut metagenome | biome: human-associated habitat; feature: feces | place: USA | collected 1985/1987
TATCAGCAAGAAGCGCATCAAAGCAGCAGGCTGCATCCTGCCTGTATCCCACAGCATGGACATCCCGAAAGAATTAGGCCTGCGCCACCGTGCCGCCAAAGGCATATCGCAGGAAACCGATGCCCTGGCCGTCATCGTTTCCGAAGAAACCGGCAATATCTCCGTAGCCTACAAAGACACATTCCATCTCCGCCTGTCTGCAGAAGAGCTGGAACGTTTTCTCACGGAAGACCGACTATAATCAATTCATCATCAAACTCAGATAAGGGGCGCCCCCTTCCAAGAACATATCCGGCAACTCCCGAATATGTACGCTACGACAAGTCCCACCGCTCTCCGAGCAACAACATTCATTTCGTCCTTCTTTCCGGCACAATCCGTTTTCCCACACGTAAACTCCGTTATTCTCCGTGATATCCTCATCTCCTACAACACGTACCCGACCGGCCGTATCCGCATGTTGCCGCGCATACAACTGCAAGACCTCATACGCATGTATCACACGCAATTGCACCCGGTTTTTCTGACGAATCATTGCGACATTCCCGGCAAAGCCGAATGCCTCCCGCACCTGCTTATACAGAATATTTTCAACGACTGCTGAAACGGAAAAACACTCCAAAACCCATAGTTTATCTTCACGCGGAACGGCCCAAATCAGCCCGACACACCGTTCGTTGTCACGCGCCACCACGACACAACCGTTCCCAAGGAACAAATCTGCACATACAGTATACAAGTCTGCCTCATCATGCAACACAGCATAAGGAACACGACGTAAAAAAGCATCCAAATAAGACTGCAAATCCCCCAACACTGGTTCAACTTCATGCATAGTGGTATAAACTTCACATACCACTTTATCGGTATCGTATGATACTTTCCACTCCGACAATGCCACCTCAGGGCAAGTATAATAACCAAAACGATGGTAAAAAGCAAACAAACCTTCATCAGCCGGAATCAAAAGACTGAATAAACACCCGTCGGCATACATTTTACGGTGAGCCTGCCCCATCAGTTCCGTCATCAGCCCCTTGCCTCGGTATTCCGGCTGCGTGCAAACCCCTGAAACATAAGCCACAGGAACAACGCCGCCTCCAAACATCATCCGGTATGGCAAACGCTGCAAAGCCGCAACCACACGCCCGTCCCTTACGAGGCAACTGTTTCTTTCAGGCGTATATTTCCGGGTAAAATAAAGTTTCATAAACTCTTCCGTATCGCCGAAACACAAGCTCCACAATGCACGGGTCTGCCATTTTATCAAATGCTGTTCCGGTGTCAGCCCACACTCTTCAATCTCTGCCTTCACCGTACAAGACGACCACACACTGTATTTCATCAGCAACATCTCCGGTTGATAAGACAGTTTAGCCTTACGCAAGCCCTCCACTCCCAAGTCTTCTTCCCGATTCACATATTTATATTGTTCCGGCAACCGTGAAACGAACTCCTTATTGATGACCGTATAAGCCCCCTCAAACTCCACATCGGCTTTTTCCACGCACACGTCAAAGGTATCACGACAAATCGGAGCCCCGTAAGTAAATGCCGCGATCTGTTCCCCAACCAGCAATACACCTCCCCTCAGGTCCAGTTCTTCCCGATGCGCCAATGCACGTTGAATGGCTTCCGACTCCGCAGCCACCGCCCTTTTCTCCGCTTCGTCCTGACGCGACTCCACCCAACGGCGAGTCAAATCCAGGCAAGCCGGGACCCATTCGTCCGTCAATTCCTCATAACGATAATCCGGATACAAGGCTTTAAAACGATTCACATGATTACGTTTGGCCTGCAACTTTTTACCGGACAACGCAGCCAACGACTCGCGTAAATAGATATAATCCGCATGGTCCCGATTGGCATTCACACGGCAGTCTTCCCCCATGCACTCTTCCACCTGCGGCATGAAATCCTCGCAAACGCCTAACAGCAAAAGAGGATGAGACAACCGACACGCATCTTCTTTCAAAGCCTGCAGAATAGCACACCAATCTCCCTCACCCACAGGCATAAGATAAGCCAAATGTCCATCCGCGTAAAAACGAAACACCAGAAAACCGCCCCACTCCGCCACCTCCGTGCGATAAAGCATTCTCCAGGCATAAAGATTGGCAAAAGACAAATCACAGTTGCGACGACCTGCGTTTTCAGTATATTTCCACACAAGCGAACGGTCTGCTAAAGATAAAGGATGAAAATCAAGGGACATAAAATATTTTTTTGATACCAAAGTAACATAAAAATTATGAGAGGAACACCATCCCGGAATATAAAAAAATAAAATAGGAATCATACGGTTATTCGGTCAAAAAGCAGTAATTTTGCACAATCCTACTAATTGCAATGTAGAGTTATCAATTTAAAGATTTTAAATATGGACTTAATCAAAGAGATTGTCTCACGCGCTCAAGCTAACAAACAGCGCATTGTTCTTCCTGAAGGTACGGAAGAGCGCACATTAAAGGCTGCCAACCAGATTCTTACCGATGAGGTGGCCGACTTGATTTTATTAGGAAACCGTTCAGAAATAGAAGAAGCGGCAAAAAAATGGGGATTGGGAAACATATCCAAGGCTACTATCATAGACCCGGCTACCAGCCCGAAAAAAGAAGAATATGCCCAATTGCTTTTCGAATTGCGTAAGAAAAAAGGCATGACGATAGAAGAAGCCCACCAAAAAGTGCAGGATCCCTTGTTCTACGGTTGCCTGATGATTAAGGCCGGCGATGCCGACGGACAGTTGGCCGGCGCACGTAACACGACCGGCAACGTATTGCGTCCTGCCCTGCAAATCATCAAGACTGCCCCGGGCATCACCTGCGTTTCCGGAGCAATGTTGCTGCTCACTAAAGCTCCCAACTACGGAAAGAATGGCATTTTGGTTATGGGCGACGTAGCAGTCACCCCTGTACCCGATGCAGGACAGTTGGCTCAGATTGCCGTTTGTACCGCCCGCACAGCCAAAGCCGTGGCCGGAATCGATCCGAAGGTAGCTATGCTGAGCTTCTCCACCAAAGGTTCTGCGAAACACGAAGTCGTAGACAAAGTAGTGGAAGCTACCAAGCTGGCACGCGAAATGGCTCCTGGTCTCAGCATCGACGGCGAACTCCAGGCTGATGCCGCACTTGTACCGAGCGTAGGCGAAAGCAAAGCCCCGGGTTCCGAAATCGCCGGACATGCCAACGTTCTGATTGTTCCCAATCTTGAAGTCGGTAACATCTCCTATAAATTGGTACAACGTCTGGGACATGCCGAAGCCATCGGCCCTATCCTCCAAGGCATAGCACGTCCGGTCAACGACCTTTCCCGCGGATGCTCCATCGAGGACGTTTACACCATGGTAGCCGTCACGGCCAACCAAGCTATTGCGGCAAAAGAACAAAAATAAACGAAAGCTTTAAAATTACACCTATTATATAATATGAAGATTTTAGTATTAAACTGCGGAAGTTCCTCCATCAAATATAAATTATACGACATGACCGACCATTCCGTCATGGCACAGGGCGGTATAGAAAAAATAGGTCTGCCCGGTTCTTTCCTGAAAATGACTTTGCCGGACGGGACGAAGAAAATCATCGAGGAAGACATCCCCGAACATACCAAAGGCGTACAATTCATCTTCCACATCCTGACCGACCCAGAACTCGGTGCATTGAAATCGCTGGAAGAGCTTGGCGCCGTAGGACACCGTATGGTACACGGAGGAGAAAAGTTCAACCAAAGCGTGTTGCTCACTCCTGAAGTGTTGGAAGCCTTCACAGCCTGCAACGACTTGGCCCCGCTACATAATCCCGCCAACCTGAAAGGCGTAAATGCCGTATCGGCCCTTCTGCCTTCGATTCCCCAGGTAGGCGTATTCGACACAGCCTTCCATCAGACGATGCCCGACTATGCCTATATGTATGCCCTGCCCTACGAGATGTATGAAAAATACGGCATCCGCCGTTACGGCTTCCATGGCACGTCCCACCGTTATGTATCCCAACGTGTCTGCGAATACCTTGGCGTAGACCCTGCCGGCAAACGCATCATCACTTGCCATGTGGGCAATGGCGGTTCCATTTCGGCCGTAAAAGACGGCAAATGTATCGACACCTCCATGGGACTGACTCCGTTGGAAGGCCTGATGATGGGTACCCGTTCCGGCGATGTAGACGGCGGCGCGGTAACCTTTATCATGGACAAGGAAGGGCTTGCTCCTTCTGAAATGTCCAACCTCCTGAACAAAAAATCCGGCGTGGCCGGTGTCACGGGAGTTTCTTCGGACATGCGTGAGGTGATTGCCGCAGCCCACGAAGGCAACCAACGCTGCCGCTTGGCTCTCGACATGTACGCCTACCGCGTGAAAAAATATATCGGTGCTTACGTTGCGGCCATGAACGGGGTGGACATCATCCTCTTCACCGGAGGCGTGGGAGAAAACCAGGCCGACATGCGCGAGGCTTTCTGCAATGGTCTGGACTATCTGGGCGTATCGCTCGACAAAGCCAAAAACAATACCGTACGTGGCGATGAAGCCATCATCTCCACACCGGACAGCAAAGTGACGGTATGCGTCATCCCGACCGATGAGGAACTGATGATTGCCAAAGACACCATGGCTTTGGTTTAAACACCCCTACAACAAAGTCTTCCAAATATCAACGAAACTGTTGGCGTTTGGAAGACTTTATCTATCAACATGTTTTTATATAAATCTAATATCAAATCTACAAGCTAATGGGCTATTGAAATTCAAGCCGATATGGGGCGGCACGAAGGTTGGAAAAATGTGCCTTCCCCATATCGGCTTGAAAGTTAACGAGCGGTTTGCACTTCTCCGTACAAGGCGTTCACGATGGCACCTTTCTCGGCATTGAGTTTTCCGTACCGGTTGAGGTGTATGCTACCGTTGTTTTTAATATTCAGCGTACCACCGGATTTCACCAATACATCGGCATTTTGGATGGTACCGCCATCCACCTCCAATGTTCCGCCTTCGAGCACATAAATCCGGTATCCGTCACGCATCTGCAAGGTCTTGCCCGATGGAATTTTGAACGTGCCGGCGCGTACGATGATGTCGTTGGTGAACGCACCCCCTCCCCATTCGGTGGATGCGGTGAGTACTTTCGGGTCTTCATAATGGGAAATGTATTCCCCCGTGAATCCCGTGTCGAAACGAGAACGACCCCATTCTACGGCCGTAGATTTTCCGTCAGTTTTCCAAGCATAGACGTAGCCAGCTTGATCTGTGGTTACAATCTCATTGTAACCGTCATTGTTAATATCTGCAATGGAAATTCCATTTAGTTTCATCCTTTCAGTTTCAATCGGGAAACCTGCTATATTTGTCCCGTTATTTTTTAAAGCGTAAATTTCCATTTCGTCCTGAAAAACAATATCAGGCTCATTGTCACCATCTACATCGGCAATAAGGGGACAGGTTTTGTTGATACTCCATTCTTTATTAGGGAATAAACCAGAAATGTCTCTACTAAACAATAAGGTTCCGGATTTATCCCATGCTCTGACACAATCGGTTCCTAAGGCAACTACTTCGATATCACCGTCGTTATTAATGTCTCCAACAGCAATGGCATGTTCTATACCAGCGTGGTCTGCGCCACTGTATGGAATATACATGGAAGAACCTGGTACAATTTTGCCGTTTAGCTTTATTGCAAAAATCTTTGCGATGTTGGTTCGGTTTGATGAAACTAAAATTTCTTTCTCACCATCGCCATCAAAATCGCAAATAACAGGAGAAGATGATAGATTGTAACCGCTATATTGATATAATGGATTCTGGCTATAATGCGTTCCATTACTTCTCCATACATAGATACCTGATTGGTCTCCCCATATAAACTCCTTATAGCCATCATTGTCTAAATCGGCTACGGCCGGCATTCCGTACATACTTCCACTATGATTTCCAATGGAATGGATTAAATTGCCTCGGCAGTCGAAAACTTGTAAAGGACCTCCATTTTCTGTCAATAAGATTATTTCTTTTTCTCCTTTTCCATCTGCTGGATTGATGTCGGTAATGACCGCACTGCGATATGAATAACCGGATATTTGCTTTTGCCATAATAAGTCCGGTTGTCCGTCATTGTTTTGGTCTTCTGTTGATATGCACATTATGAAATTCTCGCTTACATTTGCCATGTTACGTGTTATGGCTACAATGCAAGGAATGCCATTACCGAATAAATCACCTATGGATAACGGCGCTTCTACTTCATTTCGAGGTAGTTGAAAAAATGGATTAAATGAATTTCCTTCTGATGCGTAATCTTTTAATCCCTTACCCTTTGAATTGACAACAGATATATATTTTGTACCATCGGTTTGATGTCGGGCGACAGATACGATTTCTTGCTGACCGTCATAATTAACGTCGAAAGTGGTCGTTTCACATCCATAATAACTCCAGATGCCGTTGAGACGGCATGGTGTGAAGAGTTCTGAATAGAATGTGGTTCCCGATTTAATAGGTTGGGATTGTTCTTGTTCTATCATAGCTGAATTTAATCGCGCTACCTTATAATAATATATAGTATGAGGTTTTAAATCCATATCTTCATAATACGTCCCTATAATAGGCATACTGTTGACCTTTTTATAACAACCATTTTCACTTTCAGAACGGTAAATATTCCAAGGCCTGTTGTTGATTAAATCACTGGAATAAATAATTTGAATGGATTTCTCCTTTGGCCTAAAGATGAACTTTTCTGATTCATTAGGTGCCATTAAGTTGATGCCTGCAAGTTTAATACTATCAGTTAGTAATCCATTACTATATAATTTTAATGTAGCCCTGATTGCAAGTTTTTCATTATAATCATTCTTTAATTTAAATTTCCATAAAGTATCAGATAAAGCCTCGCAAGAAAGGATTGTCTGATCTCGTTTGTAAGGTTCGACTTTCAATGTTACTTCTGAGTTCCCTTTTCCTATTTTTTATATTCTGTTTTTACATAGACATCTTCTCCTGCTTCTGGCTTTAGATCTCCGTCGGTTGTATTGACTATGTATTGTTGTACTATTTTGTATTGTGGACGGAATATGTCAACACTAAAAGAGTCCAAAGAATGAACATTGCTATTATCTCTTGTTATAGTAAGATAGAAACGGACTCCGTCTAAATCATTACGTGCAACAGTAGGAGCATTTTCAGAGACTTTGAAAGAGAATCTCTCTGTAAGTGGACAATATGTCTTATTGGGCTGAATTGTTCCATAGTCTACTGTTTCATTTAAAAATTCAATATATGGAGAATTAGAAGAAAGAGTAGCTTTAACGTTTTCCGCCTTACTAGTACCTCTGTTTCTTATGTCTATATTTAAATCCATTTTTTGCCCGGAATAAGCTGTTCCGTCAAAATTAGATATTTTATTTATGGACAAAAGATTGTCATTACTTGTAGACACTGGTATTGTAGCAGTAAATGGACGATAGTTGTGAGCTGTAACCGTAATACTAAATCTTTGCGATTTCCGAGGAATTACATGAAATATATGGGGCATTGTGTCGCAAATCATTGTCGTGTAATAAGAATCCAGCATATCTGTTAAACAAACGAGTGCTTCCTCTTCTTTTGGTAAATTATGTATTTGTACAGTTATCTCGCTTTGAGTGGCAGTTATTCTTTGGGGACTAACAGATATACGTAAATCTTTAGGAGTATCTGTCCAAATTGGCATTTCCGGATCTCCTAATAGATGGAAACGATGATAAGTTGTATTTATGCCATTCATAAGCATTTGTAAATGGGCGTAGCCTGTACTGAATTGTTGTGGGATATGTTTTTGTCCTTTAGGGTATAAGGTTGATAAGAATGTATTAAAGACGGGATATTCATCTCGATAACCAATATCTGTATCCCCGAAAAACGCGATAGTATTCTTATTCAAAAAATCTTCTGCAACACAGTCGCTGGAAAAGTTTGCTACCACACAGCTATTGGTTACTATAATATTATAGTAGGGAGATGCTGGTAAGGCGACGATGTCTTTGCTTTCCAAGTTAGTTCCTTTATTTTGCGAAGCAATACCAAATACTTGTGTATTAGAGTGATCCTTATGGAGAATAAAGTGAGGAAATCCTTGTGGTGAGCCATAACTTAATGTGGAAATAAAGTTCTCTTTACTTAATTCCATTCCGTAACGTGTATCGTAGGTTTCTTTTTCATGGTCGTTTTCAGGACAATTAAAGTGTTCAAATAAATACCAATATTTAGCATAAGATGGGAGGTTCTTTACTCTAAATGAATCCATTTCTGCCATGTAACCGTCTGTATTGTTCGGTTCCATATAAGCTGATGTCATTAAGGTATTGTTGACATACGAATAATCAATGTCTAATTTTGCTTTTTCGTAACTTATAATTTTTTCAATAAACATGTCAGCCTGCTCAATCGTTTTTACAGGGATACGTCCAAGGAAAGCACTTCTTTCTGTGTTTTTACTTCGAAAGATTTTAGAGTCTGCATGATATTGTGTCGCTCTATCGGTATATGCAGCATCTGTGGCTACTAATTCAGTACACGATGAAGATACTGATTTTACCTTCCTTGTTGGAACTATTTCTGCATCTCCACCTAATAAAATATATAGTGCATTGTTATTCCAGCGTTTTCCTATATCATCTATGTAAAAGGCTATTTTATCTATTAAATCGGCTCCAAAATATTCTTGATTAATTTCTTCTATTGTTCTTATAACAGTTGGTACGCCTTTCTGAGTCTTCCAATTAGCCAACTTTTGAAAGGATTCTTTTAACTCATTTGTGGTGATAATAATGTAATCTGGAATTATCTCGTTAAAAAGCAAATCTTTGCTCTCCGGTATTGAGTTCACCCTCATCTTATTTGTTGGCTCTTGGAGTAAAACTTCAGGGTTTTCTACAAGGCTGCGGAGAAACTTCAAGGCAGTTTGTTTGCGATTTTCTGAAATGTTCGGGGTGGAAAAGTAACAAGAACTAGACGTATTATAAGTTAATGATACAGATATTGTTTGTTTAAATAGCTGTCGTTTGGCAGGTATATAAATTAAAGGATAATATGCTACTTTTATGATTCTTCCACCCATAACTCGTTCATCAGATAATATCTCAGCATTAATTTTAGGGTATTGTTCTTGTGACTGATATATAGTAGGATCAGGGATAACAGCCTTCGCCCAATCTGACAAGTAGTCTGTTTTTGGGGGATGTACAGGATAAAGTACATATTGTCCCGGAAAATAAGATTTTGCAGCGATAGATGAACCTAAACGAACATCGTATGCGTCTATAGGTATTGCATATGATTTTATCACAGACGGGATACTGGGATAACCAATACGGTCTGTGTAAATATTATTACCGTATTCTACTTTGCTGTAATTTCCTATGGTTCTAATTTTAATAGAATTATCAGGTATACTCACAGTCTCTGTTATCTGTGATGACAAGGTTATACTTATGAAGCATAAACATAATGTGAATATTATTTTTTTCATAATTATTCTTTTAAGACTTCAACTTAATAATTTTCATTTCTCCATTTGACAGTTCAATCCGAATTACACTGTAGGTATTCCAAGAAGATGCCTTGTTGATTTTTAATCTTTTTGAATTTGCCTTTTCCGCATGCAAGCATCGCCCATCAATGTCATAAACATACACTTCTATTATCGGTATGGGCGATATGATAAGGTAACTGTTTTTTTGGTTGATAACTGTGATTTTATCTTTTTGAGTCTCTTTTATAGAAGGCAATATTTCATAACCCTTGCCATTGATTTTTGCAGCTCGGTTCCATATGGGTGCCTTTCTATATAAGTTTTCACTTCCTTTGGGTACAATGAGGCTGCCACAGTCATGGAAGGCCGCACTTTCTATCAATTGATCTTTTTCCCATTTGGGTGGGGTTATGGCTTGGCACACAATGGTAAAGCAGTCCATTCCGTCTCCATAAAATGCATTATGACCGATAGAGTCTAAACTTTCTGGAAGAATATATTTGTTACATCCTATTACTCCGTCAAAAGCCCCCCCTGCTATAACCCGTGTTTCCGGTTTAACAGTCAGTTCCGTTTCAAGCCAATTCATCCAAGCCAAATAAGAATAATAAAAAACGCGACCATCCAAAGAGTAGACAGAATTCAGATCAGTTTCAGTAATACAAAGTCCGTTATCTACACTTACCCTAAAATGATCATCCTCTTTACAATATAAATTATCCGATGATACGGCTAATCGGTTATTACATTTATTTTCAAAAGCGAGAACTGTATGATCCGGAAATGGACCTGTTAAGATGATGTGTACAAAGTTTTGCGTATCAAAAGCTTTATCTTCCACATATTTCAGTTTTCTGGGAAGGATAATTTTTCCTGTTTCCGTATTTCCTCCCATATATCCTTGGAATGCTTTTGAGGGAAGGACATCAATATCTGCTTCGCTCAAATCTATTTCATCCCAGCAATTTTCTTTTAAAAAGATATAATCCTCGGGTAGCAATGTTCCCCTGATAGATAAATAGAGGACATTTGGCATCTTATCAAGAATATCCTTTAATGGTTTCTTTCCTGCATTAATCGTTACATGTGTATCGTCATTTTCCGAATTTTGTGCCATGCACAATCCTGTGCACAAGCACATCCATATTATCAATAACGTTTTCATGGACTCGCCCTCCTTATTTAGTGATAATCATCCGTTTGGTGTCGATAACCTTGCCATCGGTCACCAAAGCATAAAGATACATTCCGGGGGCGAGGCTTCCGGCTTCGAGCGTCACGGAAGATTTGCCCCTGTCCTGTAACGTCTTTTGGTCTATCTGCGTGCCGTTCAAATCATAGATATATAAGAATGCTGATTTCACACTTTCCGGCAACGTATAGCGCACCACTGTCGTTTGCGTGAAGGGGTTCGGGTCGTTTTGCTCCAATACCGGGACATCCAATGCGCTACTGCCGACACCCGTTTCGCTTCCGTTCCGGGCACGCACATTATAGGTCTGTGCCCCCTGCAATGATACCACCTGGGCGCGGAGTTCACTGACGGACTGCA
>OHHP01001174.1_pt1 | contig 10988 bp, 7 predicted proteins | sample 1568121 | NCBI WGS metagenome assembly OHHP01 (sample SAMEA3879500, study PRJEB24766) | human gut metagenome | biome: human-associated habitat; feature: feces | place: USA | collected 1985/1987
CTACCGGACAACCTAGGCGGTATAACGAAAACAGCACCGTTAAGGGAACGATTTCTCAAAGCTTTTATCAAGTTAATGCAAAAACAGATGTTGCTGTAAAGAGCATTGCTGTCACTGGAACGCTGTATGAAAAAGGAACATTTGGTACATGGCAGAAGATAAGCAGCTGTTCTAACACAAGTGCATCTTCTTCCTGCTCAGCAAGCAGTAATTATAATACAAAACCCGGAAAATCGTATCGCCTTGAATGTTCAGCAACATTCACTTATTCAAATGGGCAGAGCGAAACTATCACATCAACTGCCAGCCATTAAATGATTTTATAAAAGAGCGATTTTGTTAAAAAGAGGTGATGCTAATACAGCATCTAAAGCGTTATTAAATGAAAGACTATTTTGATTGCCTATTTACCAGAAAGGAAAAACCATGAAAAAATTAATTGCTTTGTTGCTATCTGTACTCTTGGCCTTAACCAGTATGGCTCCTGCTTATGCAGCCAAACCATATTTGGAAAATCAAAATTTCTCTATTGAAGCATCAATTGATGAGTTGGCAGATGGAATTACGTTTGCAATAATCCAAGATGCAGACGGTTCACTTACCGTACAAAAGATAGAGCAGGGTGACATATCTTTACAAGCAAATCAACGAGTAGCCGGAAAGTTTCATTGTGGACTAACCTATCACAAAAATGCTAGTACAGCACACATCCACTGGACCGCTACTAGTTCACAATTAACAGCAGTAAGGGCACGTGTTTACTGCAAACCCACATATATTATCGGCGGCGATTATGGTAAATACTTCTTCTACGGAGATATTGATGAATATCGTGATTTGGGCGGACGATATAATACAGCAAATGGTGCTACAGACGACTTTGACATTGACAGTGGTCTGAAGAAAGTCAACATTGGCTGGACTAGTGCCTCTATCACGACAGTAAGGGGCGGTACACTTGCGCTACCGTCATCGATTGATACGGTTGAATTAAACTGAGTATCTACCAATCAATATGACAAAAGAAAAAATCATTTCCATGCTGTCAATGGAATTAAATAAAGAATGGACAAATGGAATCACCTGTTTAATGGTTGAGGATTCAGATGATTATATTCCAGTGATTGTTCATCATCAAAAAGATGGACTTATTGTTGAAGTGGGAGAACAAGACAAAAGGATCTTCCGAATTGGATGGAGTGAACTAAACAAACGATCTTAGTCCATGTCAAAACATGAAAACAAATAATGATTTGATGCCTAATGTATGAATATAAAATTGTTATGAAGGTGATTCCGATGCAGAATTTAAAATATTAACCAATTCCTTGAATGAGGATACGATGTTTTACAAAAAAGGAGATGACCCAACATGACCACAACTAAAAGGTTTATATCATTATTCATGGCAGTGCTTATGACATTTTCACTCTTAGCAGTTAGTGCTTCTGCGGCAACTGCAAGGAGAGGCTTTAACGTGTCTTATCGGATGGATGGTGAAAATATTGTTGAAACCATCGTTTTTTCAGGTGCAACTATGATTCGTACGGTTACTCCTGCTGGAACAATGACAATTAAAACCATTGAAAATGGTTCAACATCGACTGCAAAGGTGAATGCAGATTATTCTGTTTACAAAAAAATTTGTGAAGCTCAGTATGGTGTTGCCACAATTGGATCTGATGTTACCGGGTCACAGTATAAACATCGTTATGTAGGAACTCCGGGTCCTGTTACAATAACAAAACAGGAAGTAGTTCAATGTCGTACTGCCGCAGCTCTTGCTAGAAAGATTCTCGGAAAAAGTAGTATACCGGCACTTGTTGCATTTTCAGTAGCCGAGTATATGTTGGGCAAAGCCGTTGATACTACAACATATGAAAAAGTTGTTGTTAATAGCCTTACCTATGAGGTGCTGTTTGTTCACGATAATTCGTATTATACGCATTGCTATCATCAAACTATGTCGTATTATAACAGTGGAGCATCCACGCCTTTCCGGACGGATACTGATTATTACCAAGCCGTTGGTGGCTAACGCATACGGTTTTACAGGTATAGACAATGAAGAAAACTTTATATACATTTTTGGGCTGGAATTTTCTGCTATTTGTAGCCGGTTTAAGTGATATTGTTTTTTACAGAGATCTTACATCGGCGGAAGCTATGGCAATAAGTTGGACCCAACCAGCTCTTGTAAGCATTACTTCATTTTTGATATTGCTTTCAATATATTATGGGATGCATCGGCTCCTCTTTGGGGAAAAAATTTATTTGAAGCTGGAAGTCAATCAGGAAGACGTTGATAAAATGCGAGATTCAATTTTCGCTTTTTTGAAAAAGGGAGAAATCAGCCCTAAAAACTTGCAGCAACACTTGAAATATTTGATAATTGCTGAAGTTGTTTTGTGGCTTGCGTTTATTGTATACCTTTTTATATCAACCTCTACTGTTCTTTGATTTCATAATATTCTGTGATCTTCCCCCATCGTTGTGTATTTGTGAGCAATTCATAGAAATCGATTTTCAAAAGCAAAAATCCGCCGAGGACTCCTCCCTACAAAAAACGGGAAGAATCCTCGGCGGATTTCGTTTATCGTATTTGTTCTTTTTCGGTTGTACTCTTTTTCTCTGCAAAGAATATCTCTACATTTTTCTGAGCCTTCATCAACTCCTGCATCTCATCTCGTGCCTTACGGTAATCTGGGTATGCTTCTTTCTTCTTTTTCAGAAGTTCAGCGTATTCGATGCTCAAGTCCTTGGCTTTTGGCAGTTTTTTCAATCCGGGTTCATCAAAAGCAGCTTTTGCAGCCTTATGCAGCGTGATTTCTTCCCGGTGGGCTTCCAGAAATCTCTTACTGTACCCGGCTTTGCGGTAGGCATCATAAACCGGACGTGTCCGGGCGTAATTGACGATGTGCGTCCGCAGCACGGCAATCTCGGCCATGCGGGTTTCTGCGGCTTTGATGGAATCGCCCAACTCATGATAGCGAGCGGTGGCAGCATCCACGCGCTTCTGCATTTCTTCAATGCTCCCGATTTTGTTTTCCTGTAAGAAAACCAGCGTCCGGGACATCTCTTTTAAGTTGTGCTGCTTTGCCCAGCGGGCAAAGCCCGCGCCTTTTCCCTCGGCCAGTTTTGCCTGAATGTCCACCAGCATCTGGAATTTCTGCTCCGGTGCCGGGCACTTTTGCCGTAGCTGATGCTCCGCTTCTCCTGCAAGGACAGCTTTCAATTCTTCCTCGCTGTACCCTACCCCCAAAGTGCGGAATCGAATAAATCGCTTCTGCCGTGCGCCCTTGACGGAGGTATATTTTCCGCGTTTAACTTCATAGCCTTGCTGCTCCAGCTTTTGCAGAAACTCCTCGTAGTCCTTGGGCTTTTCAGACAGAATGTTGTCAATCACACTGCATAGCCGGTCACGATTGCTTTCTTTGGGCGGGTAGAGCGTGCGCTTCTGCCGCTCACGGTAAGGCTTTATCTCAATGATGGAGAGCTGATGTTCTAAGCAGATCAGGTCGCTCAACCGTTGCACAGCCAGCCCGGACAATAAAAAATCCCGGAATTTCCGGGTGCTGTCCAACGCAGTGGAGTTGTAGATAATGTGATTATGAATGTGTTCCCGGTCCGTGTGGGTTGCAACGATAAACGCATACTTGCCTTTGGTGAAACGCATTGCCAGCTCATAACCCACCTTGTTGGCTTCCTCGGCAGTGATCTCTCCGGGCTTGAACGATTGCCGAATCTGATAGGCGATCACATCGCTTTTCTGCCTGCGCCCGGTCATCAGTTCATACTGGCGTTTGGAGAGCATAAATTCTTCATCCACAGTCAGGGGACTGCATTCGTAACTGCTGACCAGTTCGCCCTGCTCAGTCTTGTCGGGATTCTGTACATAGTCTGTACGGCTTTTCAGACAGGCCGCAACCGACTTGCCTTTGTTTTTGTGCAGCGCGATCAGCCGTGTTGCGGCCATCCTAAATCACCCCCATAAAAGAAAAAGCCGCCCGAAGGCGGCAAAAGGTTGAAAATGCTCCTTACAGTTCGGCCAACCACTCACTGAACCGCCCGATGCCCTCGGTGATGGCAGTTGCGCCGAAAAAGAGGACAAAGCAGAGGAATTCGGCTACCAGCAAGATAAGGAACTGATTCCAAGTCTGACGGTAAGCAGTGTAGATGCCGCAGCCGAAGATGTAGAGCATCAGCGGAGCAACTACATAGCTGGACAGGGTTAGCAGCCACCTTGCCATCAGAGCTAGAAACGCCACAAAGAGAGAAATCGGGAAAAGAACAATTTTCTTCAGCATAGACATCATATCAAGCACTTCCTTTCTGTTCGCCCTTATTATAAAGGTATCGACTACTACGTTGCAAGGATGTCAAGCATTATATGTACACCCGCAGTCCTCCAACTGCGGGAATTTTTATAGCTCTGCCAGCTTGGAAAGAATTTGCTTGCCAATGTCAATCAGTTCGTCCAGACGCTGCCGCAGGTCCTCCATGTCAGCGGCGTAGACCCGACCGTTTTCATTGGCGGCTTTGGCGTACTGATTCAGATTGTTGCTGCAATTCTGGAGCAGATAAGCCATTCGGCGTAGCTGCGGCAGATCGAGATTCAGGCAGTATCCATCCAATGCCATTTTGCGGATATAGGCACTCAGGCTGTGGATGCCCATGCCATACATCTTATCTAAAATGCAGTTCCGTTCTTCATCAGTCACACGAATAAAGAGACGGTGTTCCCGCTTTTTCAAATTATCGGCCCTCCTTATCCAGATAGCTTTTGAACGGCTTAACAGGCTCTGGCTGATTGGCTTTTTCTTCCAGTGCAGACAGCACAGACGGACGAGTTGCGGGTGCTTCGGTTTCCTCTGCTTCTTCGGGAGCATCCTGCGAGGAACTGCGGTCACGGTCGATATTCAGTAGAGCATTCAGTTCGGCAAGGCGAGCAGACTTTTCAGCCAGTTCTTCTTCCTGCGCGAAGGGCTTTGCCACTTCAACCTCTGCGGCCTGCTTCTGCTGTTCAAGGTTTTGCAGAGCATTTTCGGCATCTGCAATACGGTCAGCGAAATTGTCGATGGCATTGTCCAGACGAGTGATATTGCCGCGCGCATCATCGCCCAGCGACACCGGGTAACTTAACTCTGCCCGGAGTACGGCCTGATGCTCATTTTTGAAGCTGTCGAATCGAATGTTCAGTTCAAACCCACGGTAGGTGCCCAGCAGCATCATATCAGCATTGGGCATCTCCTGCCGAGCCAGCAGCAGCCGTTCGCCTGCAGCCTTTTTGTCATCGTACACCATGCCCTTGATGGTCATGCCGCAGAAGTTTTCTTTGTCCTGCGGGTGTGCTGCTGCAATCTGTGAATCCTGCTGCAAAGCAGTAATGCGGGTTTTCTGTTTCTGTATCTCTTCCGGGAATGTCTTGAGCAGCTTATCTTCCAGACGGTATTTCTGATTCTGGAAGTCACCGCGCAGAACTTTCAATTTTGCCACCTGCACGTCCAAATCCATCTTTTCCCGGATGCGAGGGTCGCCTGCACACAGAGCCTTGATTTCTGCGTAAGATAAAGCCTGTTCGTCAATATCATCGCAAGATCGCATAGGCGACTTGCTCGTCATGATCTGCGAGATAAACTTCTGTTTATTCTCAAGTGTCTGATAGAGGTAGGCGTCAAATGTCGATTCCGTGACGTAGTTATAGACGTAGACTTGTTTGTTTTGGTTGCCTTGGCGGATGATTCTGCCGTTGCGCTGGGTCATATCAGACGGACGCCAGCCTACATCCAGATGATGCACCGCTACGAGCAGCGTCTGGACGTTGGTTCCTGCTCCCATTTTGGCAGTGCTGCCCAGCAGCACACGCACCTGTCCGCTGCGTACCTTGGAGAAAAGTTCTGCTTTCTTGTTCTCCGTATCTGCGTTGTGGATGAACTCGATCTCCTGTTCGGGCACACCGGCGTTGAGCAGCTTGGTGCGAATATCATCATAGACGTTGAACGAACCGTCCCCCTTGGGAGTAGACATATCGCAGAAAATCAACTGGGTCAGCTTCTGCTCCTTGGTGTCGTTCCAGATGCGCAGGACGTTGTTGACGCAGGCATTTAACTTGCTGTTGGGGTCATCGGGCAGAGCGGAATTCATCAACCGCTGATCAAGACCGATTTTGCGGCCATCCGACGTAATTTTCAACATATTATCCACAGAAGGGTCAACAGAACCGCTGTGGACTTCGGCTGCACGTTCGCTCAACGCCTGCACCATATCCTGTTGGATTTCCGAAGGTTTGACCACCACCGTCTCAAATTTTGCATCAGGCACTGGGAGATGAAGCTGGTCGCTGGTCTTGATATCTGCTGCTTCTTTGAACATCGCCATCAGTTCAGGCAAGTTGAAGAACTTCGCAAAACGAGTGCGTGCACGGTATCCGGTGCCTTCGGGCGCAAGTTCAATGGCCGTGGTCGTCTCACCGAAGGTGGATGCCCACGCATCAAAATGGGTCAGCCCTTTCTGCTGTAAGGTGTTGTACTGAAGATAACGCATCAGGGTATACATCTCGGTCATGCTGTTGCTCAGGGGCGTACCTGTTGCAAAAATCACGCCACGTTCTCCGGTGATCTCGTCCAAATAGCGGCACTTGCCGAACATATCGCTGGATTTTTGCGCCTCGCTCGTACTCAAACCTGCGACATTACGCATTTTCGTGTACAAGTAGAGGTTCTTAAACGCTTGGCTCTCATCCACAAACAACCTGTCTACGCCCAATTGTTCAAACGTAACCACATCATCTTTACGGTCTGTGCCTTGCAGCTTTTCCAATTTCTGTTTCAAAGACTTGCGCAGCTTTTCCAGCTGCTTTACCGTGAAATGCTCGCCAACCTGCGCTTTCGCTTCTTCGATGGCCTCCTCGATTTCATCCATCTGTTCCTGAATCAGACGCTCCTGTCGTTCTGCGGACAAGGGTATCTTTTCAAACTGGCTGTGTCCGATGATAACCGCATCATAATCACCGGTCGCAATTCTCGCACAGAATTTTTTTCGATTACCGGGTTCAAAATCTTTCTTGCTGGTAACCAGCAGCTTCGCATTGGGGTACAGGCGTAAAAACTCGCTGGCCCATTGTTCCGTCAAATGGTTTGGCACGACAAAAAGACTTTTCTGACACAAGCCCAGACGTTTCAGTTCCATAGCGGAAGCCGCCATCTCAAAACTCTTGCCAGCACCGACTTCGTGCGCCAAAAGGGTGTTGTACCCATACAGCACATGGGCAACCGCATTGCGCTGATGCTCTCGCAAATTGATCTCCGGGTTCATGCCCACAAAATGAATATGACTTCCGTCATACTCACGGGGTCGGGTGCTGTTAAAAAGCTCGTTGTACTTTTTTACCAGTAGGGCGCGTCGCTGCGGATCTTTCCAGACCCAGCCAGCAAAAGCATCCTTGATGGCCTGCTGTTTCTGCTGGGCGAGGGTGGTTTCGTTTTGATTCAGCACACGCTTTTCTTTCCCATCCTCCACGATGGTATCATAAACGCGGCTGTCACGCAAATTCAAGGTGTCTTCCAAAATCTTGTAAGCATTGGCCCTGCGGGTACCGTAGGTTTCGGTGGCCATAATGTCACCAAAGCCAGTAGCAGATTTATTGCTGATTCGCCATTCGGAAGTGTAAGGGGAGTAGCGAACGGTGATGGCATTGTTGTAGCGGATACGATAGGGCGGCTGAAAAGTTTCCATCATGAACTGCTGCACAATAGAGGGGGCAAGCCATGTGGCACCCAGCCGCACATCAATTTCAGATGCCTCCAGATCTTTGGGCTGTGCCTTGGTCAGTGCGTCCACATTAACCTTGAACTCCGGGTGACTTTCCGCAGCAAGCTGTGCCATCCGCAGCTTATCGCGTACATTACCCGAAAGGTATTCGTCCGCAGTCTGCCAGCCTGCTTCCGGGTCGTCTGCATCGGCGGCAGGATCTTTGAAGATCACGCCGGAGAGTTCGGTGGTGATGCGCTCATAGTTACCGGGAGTGCCCAGCAGTTCTGCCATATAAGGCAGATCAACCTTGCCATGCTCCCCGATGGACACTGCCAGTGCTTCACTGGGGGTATCCACGCTGGTGACAACACGCTCTGGCCGAATCGTCCGCTTGGTGAACATATCTGCCTTGGACTTGAGATTTTTATTCTCGTCCAGATTCTCCAGTGAGCAGAGCAGATAGTAGGAACTGTCATCATCGAACAGGCGGGCATTTTTCTTGTCGTTGATCAGCCCGTATTTTGCGGTAAAGGCATCATAGGCGGCATTCAACTTGGCCTGCGATGCCTTAATGTCCTCGTCCGGGAAGTCATTCAACTGCTGCTGAATCAGTTCGTTGACGATCTGCCGCAACTCCACCATACCAGCTACACGGCCTTTGGCGTTGTCGGACAGTTCAATCTGCGTCATGATAGAGTTCTCTCGGTAGTATATCTCGCCATCAACAACCGTATAGCTAAAATTCTTCACAGTCGGGTCTGCGGGCAGCGTTTTGCGCTGTGCTTCCGCATCTGCGACGTCCGGGGCAGCAATCTCCACCGCAGTGTAATTGCCCTCAATATGCTGTACCGCTTCTGCAAGCTGGTCTGCCAGCACTGCACCCTCAATGGGTGCAACGGTCAGGTCGTGACCGTACTGGGTGCTTTCCAGTGTCAGCTGTCCCAGCACCATCTCCGGGTGGTCTACGAAATACTGGTTGATGGCAAAGCCATCTTCTGTTTTGCCCAACTGCACCCAGTCCGGCTCATGGTCAATGGGGCGGTCACGTTTTTGCAAAAAGATAATGTCGCTGACAACATCCGTACCAGCGTTAGCACGGAACGCATTGTTGGGCAGACGGATAGCCCCCAACAGGTCAGCACGCTCTGCCATGTGCTTGCGGGCGGTGCTGTCCTTGCTGTCCATGGTGTAACGGCTGGTGACGAACGCCACCACGCCGCCCGGACGCACTTGGTCGATGGCTTTCGCAAAGAAATAATTGTGGATGGAGAATCCCAGCTTGTTGTACGCTTTATCGTTGACCTTGTACTGACCGAAAGGTACGTTGCCCACCGCTAAATCGTAGAAATCACGGCGGTCGGTGGTTTCAAAGCCAGCCACGGTAATGTCTGCCTGCGGGTACAGTTTTTTCGCAATACGCCCGGTGATGCTGTCCAGTTCCACACCGTACAGGCGGCTGTCCTGCATAGAGTCCGGCAGCATCCCGAAAAAGTTTCCCACACCCATGGACGGCTCCAGAATATTGCCGGACTGGAAGCCCATCCGCTCTACGGCATCATAGATGGCGCGAATCACTATCGGAGAGGTATAGTGAGCGTTCAGCGTGGAAGCGCGGGCGGCGGCATACTCTTCTTCGGTGAGCAGTCCTTTCAGCTGGGTGTACTCGGTAGACCAATTTTCTTTGTTCGGGTCAAAAGCATCCGCTAGACCACCCCAGCCGACATACTGCGAAAGCACCTGCTGTTCCTCGGCGGTGGCACCGCGATGCTCCTGCTCCAGAGTGCGCAGGGTTTGGATTGCTTCAATATTGCGGGCGAATTTCTGTTTGGGGCCTCCGATGCCCAAATTATCATCCGTGATGTGAAAATTTCCGGCGGCTTCTGGCACAGGTTCAGCGTTCAGGGCTTCATTGGCGGCAGCAGCATTCGGAAAGGTCTGCCATTCACCATTGACTTCTGTGGAAATCGGCAGTTTGTTCAGTTCTTCATCCGGTGTAGGTTCATCCCGCCGCAGACCGTCCTCGAATTGCCGCTTGTTGAGTACCTCGTTATCCCACGACTGCCCATGTGCGCTGGTGTCGATGCGTACATCGGTTTCACCAACATAGCCGATCTTGCCCTCAATGGTTCGAGTGGGGAGGTCAACAACAACTTCGTCACCGACCTTGTAATCAATAGCTTTTTCAGGAGGAACGTCAACAATTTCATCCTGCTGCTGTTCATACAATTCCCGGATATGGGGCAACCGCTCAACCCGGAAGATGGGCTGTCCGCTGTTGGTCAAGTCCATATCCTGCAAGCTGACGGATTTGAACATAAAGTTGACGTGGTCTACACGGAAGTCCCGGCCATCCAGCTTGATGATGCTGCCGATCGGCAGATAATCTTCCTTCCGCAGATGTTTTGTCTGATGGTGGGTGCCATCTTCACTCTGTCCGGCCAGATAGATGCTGTTGCCCTCGGCCCACAGTTTTTGCGATTTTGCTACCCACTCTCCACGCAAAAAGCCAGTCACTTTGACTTTTCCCAGCGCGTTTTCCTGTGACAACAAATTAGAGCGCAGAACTTCCTTTACGGCAAACGCATCCTTGTCATAGAACAGAAAATATCCACCCAGTTCAAAGCCGATCAGGGTATTGGGGTACTGCTCTTTCAGAGCATTGTATTCGGCAGCGGCATCACCCTCCAGCATCGGAAGTTGGCGTTCCGCCTCCTGCACGGCGGCACGATGTTCTTTTTCCTGATCGGTCAGATAGCGGTCAGATTGAATCATCAGGTCGATGTATTTCTCGACCTGCGTCCAGCTTAACGTGAATTTCTGATGATCCGGGTAGCGGTCAAATTCAAGTCCTTTTCCATCATGATTTACAAAACCGCTGCTGCCATCCAGAAAGTCCTGCGAATGTCCGCCGATGCCGTACTCTTTTGCCAGTGCTTTGGCACGGAGTTTGCGGTCAGGCTGTGTCTGATACAGTTCGATGATCCGCCACTTGCCATCCTGCACACCGGAGCCATGCTCGCGCAGTTCATTCTCAATCTCGGCCTGCGATAAAGCAAAAGCGGAGGGCGATTTTTCGCTCTCCGCTCGGTCGATATGTTCGATTTGCTGGGTTTCGGTAGGAATGGCGGCATCCAGAAAACTTAGCTGTAGATCAGCTCCGTCATCACCAGTTCCTCGGCCTGCGCTTTCAGGCTGTTCATGTGCTGCACCCACACCATCTGATTCTGCTCCTTGTC
>OHHP01001178.1_pt1 | contig 10944 bp, 11 predicted proteins | sample 1568121 | NCBI WGS metagenome assembly OHHP01 (sample SAMEA3879500, study PRJEB24766) | human gut metagenome | biome: human-associated habitat; feature: feces | place: USA | collected 1985/1987
GGCGGCGAGCCAAAAGGCGGAAGTGAAACTCAACGGACAGGAGGTAGGAGAACATGTGGGAGGTTTCAATGCCTTTTGTTTTGAAATCACGCCCTACGTGCATTCCGGCGAGAACCTATTGGAGGTCATCGTGTCCAACCGTAAGGAGTTGAACATCGCCCCTTTGGAGGGGGACTTCACTGTCTTTGGCGGCATCTACCGGCCTGTCTCTCTCCTGCTGTTGCCTAAGGCTTGCATCACGCCTTTGGATTATGCTTCTTCCGGGGTATATGTCAGCCAACAGGTCGGCGAGCGACGTGCGGACTTGTCGGTAGTCACCAAAGTGGACAACGGACTGAAACGGGTGAAAGAATTGTCCGTGAAGACGGACGTGTTCGATGCCGCCGGTAAACTGGTGGCGACGGCCACGACCTCCCAAGCTGCGGAAGGACAGGCACGGCTCGACTTTACGAACCGGTTGACGGTGGACAACCCCATGTTGTGGGACGGGCGTAAATCACCTTACCTGTACCGTGTCTTCGTGGAGCTGAAGCGGGGCAAGGAAGTGTTGGACACCCTGTCGCAGTATGTCGGTCTGAGATCTTTCCGTGTGGACGCTGAAAAAGGTTTCATCCTGAACGGGAAGCCTTATAAGATAAAAGGAGTGAACCGCCATCAGGACCGTCCGGACAAGGGGTGGGCCATCTCTTCGGCCGACCACCGGGAGGACATGTCACTCATCAAGGAAATCGGTGCCAATGGTATCCGGCTGGCACATTATCCGCATTCGGACGAGTTTTACACCCTGTGCGACCGCGAGGGCATGTTGGTCTGGGCCGAGATTCCTTTGGTCGGCAAAGCCTTGGACACCCCGGAATTCACGGAGAACATGAAAACGGAATTGACGGAACTCATCCGGCAGAATTTCAATCACCCTTCCATTTTCTGTTGGAGCCTATGCAACGAGTTGTCCAAAGGGGATGTGAAAGGATTGATTTCGGAACTCAATGACGTGTCGCACCGCGAAGACCCGGGACGTCTGACGGTGTTGGCCGCAAATGTAGAGAAACGTCCGGAAAACGCCGTGCCCGACATCATGGCGTTCAACACCTATCCCGGATGGTATTGGGCGGAGCCTTCGGAAATGAAATCCACATTGGAGCGGTGGAACCGCCAGTGTGGGAACAAGGGTATCGCCGTGAGCGAGTATGGAGCCGGCGCAAACGTGTGGCATCATTGGCAGACGGGAAAGAAGACACCGAAGGTCGACGGGGTGTTTCATCCCGAAGAATGGCAGGCCACGGTGCACGAACAGACTTACGATGCCATCAAGCGCAGCGGTTTCGCGTGGGGCTCTTTCGTCTGGAACATGTTCGATTTTGCCAGCGCGTCGCGCAACGAGGGGGATATGCCGGGGATGAACGACAAGGGGCTGGTCTCTTACGACCGTAAGATACGGAAGGATGCTTTCTACTTTTATCAGTCGGAATGGTCGGAAGAGCCGGTGGTTCATATCGCCAGCCGGAGGGATGTGGCCCGCCGGGATTCATTGACGGATGTCAAGGTATATACGAATTGCGAGACCGTCCGCCTGAAAGTGAACGGGAAAGATTGCGGAAGTCCGGAGCGCAACGGAAGCATTTGCATCTGGAGGAAGGTAGGTTTGAAGCACGGGGAGAACCAAGTGGAGGCTTTCGGGCAGCGGGGCGGACAGGAGTTTTCAGACTGTTGTAAATGGGTGCTCTTCTGAGTGGGATGAGGCTTTCGGTAGGTAAATGTTATTTACGGCAGAAAGCCTGAAATCGTTGTGCTGAGATTGGAAAATCGTTCTCAGCACAACGGAAAATCGTTCTGCGGCAAATGATTTTTCGTTTGGCGTAGAACGATTTTAAAATGATAAATGTTTGAATTTTAATAGTTTATAGGATTTGGGCGGTTATTCCGGATATTTTACGTTTTATGCCCTCCGGATGATTTCGGACATAGCTTTTCAATATCCTATCGTGAAGCGTTCCCGATGGTGATTTTCCTGTTCCAATTCATCCACCATGGCCATGGCATAGTCTTCTACGGAGATGAAACTGTTCCCCTTCTCGTCCACAATCAGGTCGTCCTTCCCGAGGCGGAACTTACCCGTACGTACGCCTTTCTGTAAATTGCCGAGGTTGGCGGCAGGGGAGAAGAACACCCAATCGAGTTCTTGTTCTGCGGTTAATGTTTCCAAAAAGAACTTGGACAGGGATTTCACGCCCGGGAGCCATGCTTCCGGCAGGGTGCCGGCATCCACCAGACGCAACCCTGGTTTGACGAACAAGCTACCTGCGCCTCCCACGACCAGAAAGCGTTTCACGCCGGAGGCTTTCACGGCTTCCAATATCAGGGGATAGACGCGCAAGGTGTCTTCGTATATTTCCGGGTTACCCCATCCCGGATTATACGCGCTTATCACGGCATCCTGTCCGTGGCATACTTGGACGAGGGCATTCCGGTCTTCCACGTCCATGACTTCAACCTTCAGATTCGTGTGGGACTGCGTAAGTTTGTTGGGTGTACGTACGATGGCCGTGACATGATGCCCACGATTCAAGAGTTCTTCCAAAATGGCGCTTCCTACAAATCCGCTTGCACCAATCAATGTTACATGTTTCATGACTTGTTCTTTTTTAGGGTTTATACTGTTTGTTCGGTTGATGCTGCAAAGTTCGTCCTTTACAGCCGTATATACAAGTAGGCACCGAATTCTCAGATACTTACCGGACGGAAACCAATATTGTGCGTGAGGGGATTATCTTTGGACGGTTTAACTTGTTTTAACGCGGAAGAGTGGGAGTGTTTGTACCATTATGGGTTTTTAGTTACTTTTGTAGCGTGATTCAAACATAATGGGTTATGGAAGCAGATAAGCAGAAAGATGAAATCTTTGTCCGGGATTGCCCGATAAGGAACATCCTGTCCCGTATCAGCGACAAATGGTCGATATTGGTGATATTTACGTTGGAGCAGACGGCGGTCATGAGATTTGGCGAACTCCAAAGGGCTATTCCCGATATTTCGCAAAAGATGTTGACGGTGACTTTGAGGACGTTGGAGCAAGATGGTATTGTAAACCGCCGGGTCTATGCCCAGATTCCTCCGAAGGTGGAGTATTCGTTGACATCGCGTGGGCAGTCTTTGTTGCCTCGGTTGAACGCGCTGATTGATTGGGCCAAGGAACAAATGGATGCCATTATGGAAGACAGGGCGCGAAGCGGGCAGCCTGCTTAACCGGATGAAAAGGGAGAGTTTAGGTGAAAGATGTTCACCGGGTTTTTCCGGTTGATGAAAGAGATGGTTTGACAAAAAGGGCCTTTACAAAAGCAAAGGCCCTTTTTGTTGGTTTCAGCTCTTGGGGCCGGATTATTCCAGAATCACCAAGTCCTTGCCTTCCATGACCGATTCGCCCGGTGCGACGCAGATTTCCGCAATCTTTCCGGCGCGGTCGGACGTGATGTTGTTTTCCATCTTCATGGCATCCAAGATGACCACCGTATCGCCACGCTTGATTTCGTCGCCCGGTTTCACTTTCACGTCCACGATCACGCCCGGAAGCGGAGCTTTCACTCCATACTTCTTGGGTTTGTCGATTACGGCGGGCACTCCGGGTTTCACTACTACGGGATGATGTGCCGGCTTTTCCGGTTCGGGCATCTTCACGGTATAGCTCTCACCGTTTACCGTCACGGTAGCCACGTAATTTTCTATCCCTTCCACGGCCACCTCATAATCGTTGCCGTTGATATTGTATTTGTAAGTCTTCATCTGCTTGTTTGCTTTAAAATTTATGTTCAGGCTGTTGGCGTTGCGTGCGTAACTTGGAATTCCACTCCGTATCCGCGTTTCCCAAAGTCAGTACGCCGCTTTCCGACACGTGCATCGTGTAGCCCTGATATTCGTGCAGAGCCAACGTGATGGCGGCCAACACTTCATTATTTTTATTCTGATTCTGTTCCATGATGTTTCGGATGACAGGGGTTACAAAGGAATATTACCGTGCTTTTTGGCCGGGTTGGTCAAGCTCTTGGTCTTCAGTTGGGCCAGGGCGCGGATGACACGGAAACGCGTGTTGCGCGGTTCGATTACGTCGTCGATATAACCGTATTTGGCAGCCTGGTACGGGTTCGTGAAGAGCTTGTTGTATTCGGCTTCTTTTTCGGCCAGGAAAGCTTTCGGGTCCTCGGCTTCCTTCGCGCCTTTGGCATAAAGCACGGCCACGGCACCTTCTGCTCCCATCACGGCAATCTCGGCCGACGGCCAAGCGTAGTTTAAGTCGCCGCGCAACTGTTTGCAGCTCATGACGATGTGCGAACCGCCGTAGCTCTTGCGCAAGGTTACCGTCACTTTGGGTACGGTGGCTTCGCCGTAAGCATACAGCAGCTTGGCACCGTGCAGGATGACGGCGTTGTACTCTTGTCCTGTACCCGGCAAGAAGCCCGGCACGTCTACCAACGTGACCAAAGGTATGTTGAACGCGTCGCAGAAACGTACGAAACGTGCGCCCTTGCGGCTGGCATACGCCTGCATAGCAGTTCGGTTGGTTGGCCACGATGCCCACGCTCTGGCCGTTGAAACGGGCAAAGCCTACGATGATGTTGCGGGCATAGTCTTTTTGCACTTCAAAGAACTCGCCGTTGTCCACGATGGCCCCGATGACCTCATACATGTCGTATGCCTTGTTCGGATTGTCCGGGATGATTTCGTTCAACGCGTCTTCCATGCGGTCGACGGGGTCGGTGCATTCCATGCGCGGAGCTTCCTCCATGTTGTTCTGCGGGATGTAGCTCAACAGCGTGCGGATGGTGGCCAAGCCCTCTTCTTCCGTCTGGGCCGTGAAATGCGTCACGCCGGACTTGGTGGAATGTACGCTTGCGCCGCCCAAGTCTTCTTGCGACACGTCTTCGCCCGTCACCGTCTTCACCACTTTCGGACCGGTGAGGAACATATAAGAAGTGCCCTCCATCATCAACGTGAAGTCCGTCAGGGCGGGAGAATAGACCGCACCGCCGGCGCAGGGGCCGAAGATGCCCGAAATTTGGGGTACCACGCCGGAGGCCATGATGTTACGCTGGAATATCTCGGCGAATCCGCCCAAAGCATTGATGCCTTCCTGGATACGTGCGCCGCCGGAGTCGTTCAGACCGATGCAGGGTGCGCCCATTTTCATGGCCTGGTCCATGACCTTGCAGATTTTTTCAGCCATCGTTTCCGACAGCGAACCGCCGTTCACGGTGAAGTCTTGTGCGAAGACATAAACCAGACGGCCGTCTATCGTGCCGCTACCGGTCACCACGCCGTCGCCCAAGTACTGTTTCTTCTCCATGCCGAAGTTCGTGCAACGGTGCAGTTTGAACATATCCATTTCCTCGAAGCTGCCCGGATCGAGCAGCATGTCGATGCGTTCGCGAGCCGTGTACTTGCCTTTGGCATGCTGTTTCTCAATGGCTTTTTCTCCGCCTCCCATACGGGCTTTGGCGCGCAGTTCTACTAATTCCTTGATTTTTTCTGTTTGGACACTCATAATCTGTTTTATTTTCTGTTTCAAAAAGAAGGCTTTGATTTTCCTATCCCTAAAAAACAAGCACCAGCGGAAGGCTTTCGTGGAAAGCGGTTCCGCCGGTGGTATCAGGTTCAAGGACGAGCCTTTATATGAAATTCAAAGATTGGATTGAAATTCACTTGGAGTTGTGTTAATGTTCACAAAGTTCGGTCAGTACGCCGCAAGTCGATTTGGGATGCAGGAATGCGATTTGCAACTTTTCTGCTCCGAGACGCGGAGCCTTGTCTATCAGGCGGATGCCTTTTTCTTCACATTCAGCCAAAGCATTGGCCACACCGTCTTCGATGCAGAATGCCACATGATGTACGCCACGGCCTCCTTTTTCGAGGAATTTGGCGATGGGACTGTCCGGGCTTGTCGGCTCCAAGAGTTCGATTTTCACTTCGCCTACTTTCAAGAAAGCGGTCTTCACCTTCTGGTCGGCCACCTCTTCGATGTTGTAGCACTTCAGACCCAATACGTTTTCATAATAAGGCAGTGCGGCTTCGATGCTTTCCACTGCGATACCCAAATGTTCGATATGTGATATCTTCATGACATATAAATTTTAGTTGTTTGCACGCAGGCGTGCTTTTATCATGATGCAAAAGTACGCATTTTGCGGTGAAACAGGAAATAATCCTGTGCTTTTTCTTGTGAAAAGCAGATAATTCCTCAAACGAAAATCCTCGAAACATGCGTGGGACTTGCATGTTCCGAGGATACCTTCAGGTACTAAGGGGTTAGTCTTTAGGGACATGGTAGATGTATAACATCGTTTGCCCGTCGTCTGTGTTTGCGACACCGTAGATGACAGAGTTGTCCGGTTTGACGGCTATGTCGGACAGCTTGCGGTCTAACTGGTATTTACATTGCGGAGTACCGTCTGCGGCAAAAGCCTGCATCTCACTGCAACCCTCTATGTTTTTTAATACTAAGTCATTGGAGAACAGAGCGTAAAATGCATTGTTGGAAGCAGTCAGCGACCGATATCCGTTACGTGTGGTTTTGGACAATGTCGGGACGGATTGGCCCATTTGGTCTATCACGTCATAATCCATGCCGAATTCTTCTTGCCGTGCCAGATGCTTTAACGAATCCCCGTCGGCCTTGAAGAAATCGATGGCACCATCGTACACGAGGGTACGGGCAAAACTTCCTTTTCCATGGGGTAAGAAAGCTGTGGTTCCCGTACATGCCAAGGTATGGGTGAAGTCTGAAACACCGTCAGGTTTCGTCGGGTAGTATGCCAAAGTGTCTGTCACGTTTCCTTGTTTGTCAAGCAGGGCGTAGCTATAATTCCCTATTACAGGGAAGGCCAACACTTTTCCGTCAGGAAACATGCATGCGTCATCCCAAAAGGATATTCCGGACATGCGCGGTGTGAGCGTCATCGTGCTGTCTGCATAATGCAATTCAGACAATGCGCCTTTGCGTCCGTCGTAAATGAACGTGCTGTGACCTACCCGGTGCATGGAAGTGATTTCCAAAACCTCATTGGGGCCTTTACCCAACCGAATACCTTTGGCTTCGTATTTTCCCGAATCATTGAGTAGGTAAACCAGTTCTGAAGCACCTTCTCCCAATACAATCCAAACGGAATCGTTTGAAGCCACGATATGCTGCGGATTGTATATACCGTATTGTTCGATGTCGATGGAATCAGAGGCGACGAGTTTCTCTGTACGTTCAAAAACTATGCCATTGTTGCCGGCTCGCTTATCCCCACAAGAGAAAACGCTTGCTGTGATTAGTACTCCATATAAAATACGTAACGGTTTCATTAGCCCGGATATTGATTTTTCCGTCTGTCTACCAACTGGCCGTTTCCGTCAAACACATAACATGTTGCACCGTCTAAACGTTTACACCCTACAACTGTTGGACCTTCTCCTCCTTCTGCTAATGCTTCGATGTTGGCGAGTTGAATGTCACTTAATTGAGGTTCTCCAAAATGGCTGTTAGTGTAACCCACGTAACCACATAACGCGGAAGCCGTTGCAATTACTGCAAAAAAAAGAATCTTTTTCATAGGTAATAAATTTTAAATACGCTCCAAAAATATTGAATAAAAACTATTTATTGTGATTTGGACTGCTAAAAAATGCAAAATACTACAATTCAATCAGGATACGTGCGTTGATTTGCCGTCCGGTCAGGTAATTGGGTACGGCGTATTGTTGGTTGGTCACGTCCGTTACCCAATAGTATGAGCTTACGTTGCTGATGTCGAACAGGTTGAAGCAGTCCACACCCAGCCATACGTTACGCAGGTGGCGGATGAACTTCTTTTGGTTGCGTCCGTCCTCGTTGTCCAACAGCCGGTAGCTCATGCCGATGTCCACGCGTTTGTAGGCCGGGGCGCGGAATACCATGCGTTCCAATCCCGTATGGGGCGGACCGAAGGGAAGTCCGTCGGCAATGCTGGCTTTCAGTGTCATCTTCCACCGCGTCGTACCGGGGAAGAAGTCGCTGAAGAAGAAGTTCAGGTTGTAACGTTGGTCGGTGGCTTGCGGGAAACTCTTACCGTCTACTTTCTGCTGGGCTTTCATCAGGCTGAAGCTGATCCAAGAGTCCGTACCCTCTACAAACTCCCCGAAGATTTTGAAGTCGATGCCTGTGGTGTATCCCGAGGCGATGTTACCTCCGTAGTATACGATTTTCACGTTGTCCACATTGTAAGGAATCAGGTTGCTCAAGGCTTTGTAATAGACTTCCGTGGTGAATTTGAACGGACGGTTCATGAGCTTGAATTTGTAGTCGCCACCCAATACGACTTGGAACGAACGCTGTGACTTGATGTTCCGGTTCAGGCGTACTTTGGTGGAGACTCCGGTTGTCACAGTGTCTCGTAGCTCCTTGTAGAAAGGAGCCTGATAATACAGTCCCGTGGCAATGCGGAATGTGAAATCCTCGTTGAAAGAAGGGATGATGCCGAGCGAAACACGCGGACTGAACAGCCATTCCTTGTTCCAGCTCCAATAGCTTAACCGTGCCCCGTAATTCAGGGAAAAGATGCCGTGGCTGTTGGTAAACCGCCAAGTGTCCTGTCCGAAAAGTTCGAGTCGGTCGCTGCCGATGCGGTTGGAAGACTTCAGGTTATAAATCAGGTCCAGACGGTTGCCCGTGTGGGGAATGGAATATCCGGCAGAGTCGCGCATTTCCCATTCGCGTGAGTTCTCTTCGATGATTTCGTGTTTCCACGTGAGTCCGGCCTGTATGTCGTGCCCCTTCGGTTTGTGGGAGAACAAGACTTTCAGGCTCTTCATATTGGCATCCAAGTAGTTGCGGGCATGCTCCATGTAGGTGCCTACGCCTAATTGTTCGGTCGTGTTGGTCTCGTCTAGCCAATATTGTCCTTGGATGTCGTATGTTTCCCGTTCCTTGGTGGCGAATGCCGAAGCCAAAAGGGAAAGCTTCGTACGGTCGGTGAAGTTGTGCGACAGGCTCAATGTGCCGAACAGCGTACGGAAGAGGTCTTCTTCCTTTCCGTCGAAATATACACGGAACGACTTGACATCTTGCATCGTGCCGAAATTGGTTTGCCGGTTCGTCGGCAGGAAGTCATATTGGTTCTGGGAGATGTTCCCGATGAAATCCAGGCTCCAACGTTTGTTGGGCGACCAACTGATATAAGTCTGGTAGTCGAGGAAACGCGGGCTGTATTCTCCTTTGGTTTCCAACGACCCCAACATATACTGGTTGGTCTTGTAACGTACGCCGTGGGTCATGCTGAAGTTCCTTTTGGCATAACCTACATAGAGGCCGGCTCCCAGAAGGCTGGCCGAAACCGAAGCTTCAAACTTCTTGGGCTTCTTGTAAGTAATGTCCAATACGGACGACATTTTGTCCCCGTATTTGGCGTCGAAACCTCCGGCCGAGAAGTTGATGCTTTCCACCATGTCGCTGTTGATGACGCTCAGCCCTTCCTGTTGTCCGGAACTGATGAGCATGGGGCGGTAAACTTCCACTCCGTTGATATACACACTGTTTTCATCGAAGCTTCCGCCCCTTACGTTATATTGCGAACTCAACTCATTGTGTGTGCTGACTCCCGCTTGTGTGGCCACCAGTTCCTCTACGGCATTTCCGGTAGTGGAGGGCAGCCGTTTCAGGTTTTCGGCATTCAGATGTTGCGTGGAATTCATTTGACGCCGTACTTCTTTTACCGTTACTTCACCCATGTCGATGCTTTGGGTTTGCAGGGTGATGTTGAGCCGTAAACTGCCTTTGGGGCGGACCAGTGTTTTTTTCTTGGTTACGTAACCTATCATGCTGAACGACACGGTCACGGTGTCGGCAGTGGAGAATTCCAGTTGGTAACGCCCTTGCAGGTCTGTGGTAGTACCTGCGGCTTGGCCATCGACTTTTACTACGGCAAAAAGTACCGGGTTTTGTTCATCGTCGATGACCCTTCCCGACAGTTTTACTTTGTCTTGGGCGGCGACGTGCAAGGCCATAAGGGTCAGCAGGAAAAGGCAGAATATGGATTTGAAAAGTCTTGTCTTCACTTCGTTGTTTGTCTACTTACGCTTTTTAAATAACGCAAAAATACGCTTTTTTGTATAAAGAACCGTCGATTTATTTGGTGAAACTGTCGATTCCGTCCGGATTTCTTTTCTCCGTAATAGGGAAATCATGTATCTTTGCGCAATGTGACAATAAATATAAGGATAAGGAAATGGAAAAGTTTAGCGAGCTGATTCGCATCCGTCGTAGCATGCGGAAGTTTACGGAAGAAGAGTTGAACCAAGACGAGGTGGTAGCTTTGTTGCGTGCGGCGCTGATATCCCCTTCTTCCAAGGGAGTGCGTCCTTGGGAGTTCGTGGTCGTGGACAATAAGGAATTGTTGCAACAACTGGCGCATTGCAAGGAGCACGGAGCCGAACTGATAGAAGGTGCTCCCTTGGCGGTAGTCGTCTTGGCCGACCCGACGCAGAGCGACGTGTGGGTGGAAGACGTTTCGGTGGCTACGACCATGATGCTGTTGCAGGCTGAGGATTTGGGTCTGGGTGCTTGTTGGGTACAAATCCGGAACCGTACAATGGCGGATGGAAAACCTGCGGAGGAGATGGTGCGGGCCATTCTGCATATTCCGGCGCATCTAAGGGTGCTTTCCATCGTGGCTGTGGGCCATAAGGGAATGGAACGCAAGCCGTTCAATGAAGACCGGTTGCAGTGGGAGAAAGTGCATATCAATACCTTTGACGCACCGGAAGAATGAAAATTGTCTGGATCGGTGCCGGTAATTTGGCCACGCAGTTGGGGGAGGCTCTGCACCGTGCAGGCCATGAAACGTTGCAGGTGTTCAGCCGTACGATGGCTTCTGCCGAAGCTTTGGCCGGACGTTTGGGATGTCTGGCAACGGATGACCTTGATGCCGTGGTGCCGGG
>OHHP01001183.1_pt1 | contig 10893 bp, 6 predicted proteins | sample 1568121 | NCBI WGS metagenome assembly OHHP01 (sample SAMEA3879500, study PRJEB24766) | human gut metagenome | biome: human-associated habitat; feature: feces | place: USA | collected 1985/1987
CCAAAACCGGGTGTCGGGAGTTCGAGCCTCTCCTCCCGTGCTAATAATAAAGAATATGTTTAAGAAGATCTTTAAATATTGTAAGGAATCTTATGATGAGCTTGTCCATAAAACAACTTGGCCGACTCGTTCAGAACTTACTAACAGTGCAGTCGTAGTATTATCTGCTTCCCTACTCATTGCACTGGTTGTTTTCGCTATGGACTTCGTGTTCCAAAGCGCAATGGAAGTTATTTATCCTAATTAAGTAGAGAGATGGCTGATACTGAAATGAAATGGTACGTTATGCGTGCCGTGAGTGGAAAGGAAAGCAAGGTGAAGGAGTACATTGATGCCGAAATTAAAAAAGGTGACTTTGGAAAATTCGTCTCTCAGGTGTTGATACCGACAGAAAAAGTAGTTCAGGTTCGTAATGGTAAACGTATCGTTAAGGAGCGTAATCATTTACCGGGCTATGTGTTGGTAGAAGCAGCTTTAGTGGGTGAGATACCTGTATTGTTGCGTAATACGCCAAACGTATTGGGCTTTTTGGGTGAATCTAATAGTAACCCTACTCCGTTGCGTCAGTCTGAGGTTAATCGTCTTTTAGGTGCTGTTGACGAAATGCAAGATGTACCGGAAGAAGTGTTGATACCTTATGCTGAAGGGGAAACGGTTAAGGTGACAGAAGGACCTTTTAGTGGTTTTTCTGCCGTAATCGAAGAAGTGAATAACGAAAAGAAGAAGCTGAAAGTAATGGTCAAGATCTTCGGCCGTAAAACGCCGTTGGAATTAGGTTTTATGCAAGTAGAGAAAGAATGATGCGTTTTGTTACGCGTATTGTTCTTGAATATCAAATTCAATAAATAACAAGAAAATGGCTAAAGAAGTTGCTGGATTAATCAAATTACAGATTAAAGGAGGCGCTGCAAATCCATCACCCCCAGTAGGTCCTGCTTTGGGTTCCAAGGGTATCAATATCATGGATTTCTGTAAAGCATTCAACGCCAGAACGCAGGAGAAAGCCGGCAAGGTGCTCCCGGTGGTAATCACCTATTATACTGATAAGTCATACGACTTTATCGTAAAGACTCCTCCCGTAGCAGTACAGTTGATGGAGATTGCGAAGTTAAAAGGTGGTTCTGCAGAGCCGAACCGTAAAAAGGTTGCTGAAATCTCTTGGGAGCAAGTGCGTACTATCGCTCAGGATAAAATGCCTGATTTGAATTGCTTTACAATAGAAGCTGCGATGAAATTGGTTGCAGGAACAGCAAGAAGTATGGGTATCACTGTAAAAGGAGACTTCCCGGGTTAATAATTAAAATCTTCAATTAAAATGAGTAAACTGACAAAAAATCAGAAGTTGGTCGCTGACAAGATTGAAGCAGGGAAAGCATACTCTTTGAAAGAAGCTTCTCAGTTGGTTAAGGATATTACGACAACCAAGTTTGATGCTTCCGTAGACATTGATGTACGTTTAGGTGTGGATCCCCGTAAAGCCAATCAGATGGTGAGAGGTGTTGTGTCTCTGCCAAATGGTACGGGTAAAGTTACGCGGGTTCTTTGCTTGTGTACTCCGGATGCTGAAGCTGCTGCTAAGGAAGCAGGCGCTGACTATGTAGGTCTTGATGAATATATCGAGAAGATAAAAGGCGGTTGGACTGACGTGGATGTCATTATCACTATGCCTTCAATAATGGGAAAAATCGGTGCCCTCGGTCGTGTACTCGGTCCTCGTGGATTGATGCCTAACCCGAAGAGTGGTACTGTAACTATGGATGTGGCCAAGGCTGTGAGAGAAGTGAAACAAGGTAAGATTGACTTTAAAGTAGATAAATCTGGTATTGTACACACTTCTATAGGTAAGGTTTCTTTTACTGCTGAGCAAATTGCACAGAATGCGAAGGAGTTTATTTCAACTATCAATAAGTTGAAACCTACAGCCGCTAAGGGTACCTATATTAAGAGTATTTATCTTTCAAGTACGATGAGCCGCGGTATCAAGATTGACCCGAAGGCTGTTGAGGAAATTTAAAAAGTAATTGAATCATGAGAAAGGAAGATAAAGGTAATATTATAGCCCAACTTGGCGAAGTCTTGAATGAGTATGCTCATTTCTATCTGGTTGATGTGACGGGATTGAATGCTGCGACAACCAGTGCGATGAGAAGAAAATGTTTTCAGTCTGAAATTAAAATGGTAGTTGTGAAGAACACATTACTTCACAAAGCTTTGGAAGCGGCTGAGACAGATTATACTCCTTTGTACGATTGCTTAAAGGGTACGACTGCTGTGTTGTTTGCAAACACGGCAAATGCCCCTGCAAAGTTGTTGAAAGATTTTGCTAAGGATGGAATGCCCGCATTGAAGGCGGCTTATGCTGAAGAAGGTTTCTATGTAGGTGCAGACCAACTCGAAGCTCTTACGGCTATCAAGAGCAAGGATGAAGTTATTGCTGAGATTGTGGCTTTGTTGCAGTCACCGGCGAAGAACGTACTTTCTGCTCTTCAATCAGGTGGAAACACTATTCATGGAGTTCTCAAAACTCTCGGTGAAAGACCCGAATAAATTAAATTAGTATCAAACAAATAAAAAATAGAATAAAAATGGCAGATTTGAAAGCTATTGCTGAAGAATTGGTAAATTTGACAGTTAAGGAAGTTAATGAATTGGCAACTATCCTGAAGGATGAGTACGGAATTGAACCTGCTGCTGCAGCTGTTGCTGTTGCTGCTGGTCCTGCTGCTGGTGGCGCTGAAGCTGCTGCTGCAAAAGATTCTTTCGATGTAGTATTGAAGAGTGCAGGTGCAGCTAAGTTGCAGGTAGTTAAGGCTGTGAAAGAAGCTTGCGGCCTTGGCTTGAAAGAAGCAAAAGAAATGGTTGACGGTGCTCCCAGCGTATTGAAGGAAGGAATGCCGAAAGCTGATGCTGAAGCTTTGAAGAAGACTCTCGAAGAAGCTGGTGCTGAAATCGAGTTGAAGTAATTAAAAGCCTGTATTAGCAGGTTTGTCGGTAAAGAATCCTCTGGTAGAGGGTTCTTTACCTTTTTGTGTCTAAAACTATCAACAAGTTCAACTAATAATAATATAGATGTCTTCTAATCTTGTAAATCAGAGAGTTAACTTTGCAACAGTTAAGAGTCCGATGCCTTATCCGGATTTTCTTGATGTGCAATTGAAGTCGTTTAAGGACTTCCTGCAGTTGGATACTCCTCCTGAGAAACGTAAAAACGACGGCTTATATAAAGTCTTCTCAGAGAATTTCCCAATTGCCGATACGCGTAATAACTTCGTTTTGGAGTTCCTTGATTATTATATTGATCCTCCGCGCTATACAATTGAAGAGTGTTTAGAGCGTGGGCTCACCTATAGTGTGCCGCTCAAGGCCAAATTGAAGTTGTATTGTACCGACCCGGATCACGAAGACTTTGATACGGTTATTCAGGATGTGTTCTTAGGTCCTATTCCTTACATGACCGAGAAGGGTACATTCGTTATAAATGGTGCTGAACGTGTCGTAGTGTCTCAGCTGCACCGTTCTCCGGGTGTTTTCTTCGGTTCAAGTATTCATGCGAATGGGACGCAACTATATTCGGCACGTATCATTCCATTCAAAGGTTCATGGATTGAATTTGCTACAGACATCAATAATGTCATGTATGCGTATATCGACCGTAAGAAGAAATTGCCTGTTACGACTTTGTTGCGTGCCATAGGTTTCGAGGACGATAAGGATATTCTGGAGATTTTCAATTTGGCAGAAGAAGTCAAAGCGACGAAAACCAATTTAAAGAAATACATTGGTAAGAAATTAGCTGCACGTGTGCTGAAGAGTTGGATTGAAGATTTCGTGGATGAAGACACCGGTGAGGTGGTTTCAATAGAGCGTAATGAAGTCATCTTAGACCGTGAAGCTGTATTGGACGAAGACAATATTTGCATCATTTTGGATAGCGGTGTTCAAAGTGTGTTGTTGCATAAGGAAGAGATAAATACGTCTGATTATTCTATCATCTTCAATACACTTCAGAAGGATCCGAGTAATTCTGAGAAGGAGGCTGTATTATACATTTACCGTCAGTTGCGTAACGCCGACCCCGCAGATGATGCCAGTGCACGTGAAGTCATCAATAATTTGTTCTTTTCAGAGAAACGTTATGATTTGGGTGAAGTTGGACGTTACCGTATCAATAGAAAACTGAATCTTTCTACGGATATGGATGTCCGCGTATTGACGAAAGAAGATATTATCGAGATTATCAAGTATCTGATAGAGTTGATAAACTCAAAGGCACTTGTCGATGACATCGACCATTTGAGCAACCGTCGTGTAAGGACTGTAGGCGAACAATTAAGCAATCAGTTTGCTATTGGTTTGGCTCGCATGAGTCGTACGATTCGGGAACGTATGAATGTACGTGACAACGAAGTCTTTACTCCGACGGACTTGATTAATGCGAAGACCATTTCTTCCGTGATTAATTCTTTCTTCGGAACCAATGCCCTTTCGCAATTCATGGACCAGACCAACCCTCTGGCAGAGGTAACGCACAAACGTCGTTTGTCTGCCCTCGGTCCTGGCGGTTTGTCTCGTGAACGTGCTGGTTTCGAAGTGCGTGACGTACACTATACACACTATGGCCGTTTGTGTCCTATCGAATCTCCTGAAGGACCGAACATCGGTTTGATTTCTTCTTTGTGTGTATATGCCAAGATTAACGACCTCGGTTTCATTGAAACCCCTTACCGTAAGGTGCAAGACGGAGTGGTTGATTTATCATTGGAAACCGGTATTGAATATTTGACAGCAGAAGAGGAAGAAGGCAAGATTATTGGACAGGGTAATGCGCCGTTGAATGATGACGGTACGTTTATCCGTAAGAAAGTAAAGTGTCGTCAGGATGACGATTATCCGGTTGTTCCCCCTTCTGATGTGAATCTGATGGACGTGGCTCCGCAGCAGATTGCTTCTATTGCCGCATCTTTGATTCCGTTCTTGGAGCATGACGACGCGCACCGTGCGTTGATGGGTTCAAACATGATGCGCCAGGCCGTGCCTTTGTTGCGTAGCGAATCTCCGATTGTAGGTACCGGTATAGAAAAACAGGTATGTGAGGATTCCCGTACGATGATTACGGCCGAGGGTGATGGCGTGATTGAATATGTGGACGCTACGACCATTCGTATTTTGTACGACCGTACGGAAGAAGAAGAGTTCGTAAGTTTCGAGCCTGCGTTGAAAGAATACCGCATCCCGAAGTTCCGTCGTACAAACCAGAATATGACGATTGACCTTCGTCCTATCTGCGATAAAGGCCAACGCGTAAAAGCCGGGGACATTTTGACGGAAGGTTATTCTACCCAGCAAGGGGAACTGGCTTTGGGTAAGAACCTTTTGGTGGCTTACATGCCATGGAAAGGCTATAACTATGAGGATGCCATTGTGCTGAACGAGCGCGTGGTACGCGAAGATATTTTGACCTCAATCCATGTGGAAGAATTCTCGTTGGAAGTTCGTGAAACGAAACGTGGAGTGGAAGAGTTGACGGCTGATATTCCGAATGTAAGCGAAGAAGCTACTAAAGATTTGGATGAGAATGGTATTGTCCGCGTCGGTGCCCGCATTCAGCCGGGTGATATTATGATCGGTAAGATTACTCCGAAGGGTGAGAGCGATCCTTCGCCCGAAGAGAAGCTGCTGCGTGCCATTTTCGGTGATAAAGCCGGTGATGTGAAGGATGCTTCTTTGAAAGCTTCTCCGTCATTGAATGGTGTGGTGATAGATAAGAAGTTATTCTCCCGTGCCATCAAGACACGTGCTGCCAAGGCTGCGGACAAACTGATTCTTCCGAAAATAGACGAGGAATTCAACAGTAAGGTTGAAGATTTGAAGGCCATCTTGATAGACAAATTGTTGGAACTGACGAAAGACAAGGTTTCACAAGGCGTGAAAGATTATATGGGTAGCGATGTGATTGCTTCGGGACGTAAGTTTGCGGCTTCCGCTTTGGAAGGACTCGATTTTACGACGATACAGTTAAGTGGCTGGACGGATGACGAGCATCTGAACGGTTTGATATCTCAACTGATTATAAACTTCCTGAAGAAATACAAGTTGCTTGATGCCGAACTGAAACGTAAGAAGTTTGCGATTACGATTGGTGATGAATTGCCTTCAGGTATCATTCAGATGGCTAAGGTTTATATCGCCAAGAAACGTAAGATCGGTGTCGGCGACAAGATGGCCGGACGTCACGGAAACAAGGGTATCGTATCAAAAATCGTACGTCAGGAAGACATGCCGTTCTTGGCTGACGGAACGCCGGTCGATATCGTTTTGAATCCGTTGGGTGTGCCTTCTCGTATGAACATCGGTCAGATTTTCGAGACTGTTTTAGGGGCTGCCGGAAAAGAACTTGGAGTGAAGTTTGCTACTCCGATTTTCGATGGTGCTACGTTGGATGACTTGTGTGAATGGACGGATAAAGCCGGTTTACCGCGCTATTGCTCTACGCAGTTGTATGACGGCGAGACCGGTGAGAAGTTCGACCAGTTGGCCACTGTCGGTATTGCTTATATGCTGAAGTTAGGCCACATGGTAGAAGACAAGATGCACGCCCGTTCCATCGGTCCGTATTCATTGATTACCCAACAGCCGCTCGGAGGTAAGGCGCAGTTCGGTGGTCAGCGTTTCGGAGAAATGGAAGTCTGGGCCATCGAGGCGTTCGGTGCATCTCATGTGCTACAGGAAATCTTGACTATCAAGTCGGACGATGTGGTAGGCCGTTCGAAAGCATACGAAGCGATTGTCAAGGGCGAGCCGATGCCAACTCCGGGTATTCCGGAATCACTGAATGTGTTGCTCCACGAGCTGAGAGGCTTGGGGTTGAGCATTACGCTTGAATAACAGTTGAACTCTTTTATTAATAACAGAATATGGCTTTTAGAAAAGAATCTAAAATAAAGAGTAACTTTACGAAGATAACCATCGGATTGGCTTCGCCCGAAGAAATCCTGGAAAATTCGTATGGTGAGGTTTTGAAACCCGAAACCATTAACTATCGTACCTATAAACCCGAACGTGACGGTTTGTTCTGCGAGCGTATTTTTGGTCCGACGAAGGATTATGAATGCCATTGCGGAAAGTATAAACGGATTCGTTATAAAGGTATTGTCTGCGACCGTTGTGGCGTGGAAGTAACAGAAAAGAAGGTACGTCGCGAACGTTCAGGACACATTGCGTTGGTGGTGCCTGTGGCTCATATCTGGTATTTTCGTTCGTTACCGAACAAAATCGGTTATCTGTTGGGAATACCGACAAAGAAGCTGGATGCAGTCATTTACTACGAACGTTATATAGTCATTCAGCCGGGCGTGCTGGCCGAAGAAGGAATCGCAGCCAATGACTTGTTGACCGAAGATGAATATTTGGATTATCTGGAGAAACTTCCCAAAGAGAACCAGTATTTGGATGATTCGGACCCTAATAAGTTCATAGCCAAGATGGGTGCAGAGGCCATTTATGACCTTTTGCTCCGTTTGGATTTGGATAAATTGTCATACGAATTGCGTGACAGTGCCAATGCCGATACGGCTCAGCAGCGTAAGACCGAAGCCCTGAAGCGGTTGCAGGTGGTTGAGTCTTTCCGTGCCAGTCGGGGACGCAATAAGCCTGAATGGATGATTATGAAAATCCTTCCGGTGATTCCGCCCGAACTGCGTCCGTTGGTTCCGTTGGATGGCGGCCGTTTTGCCACTTCCGACTTGAACGACTTGTATCGTCGTGTCATTATTCGTAACAACCGTCTGAAGCGACTGATTGAAATCAAAGCTCCCGAGGTGATTTTGCGTAATGAGAAACGTATGTTGCAAGAGGCCGTGGACAGCTTGTTCGACAACTCCCGCAAGTCCAGTGCGGTAAAGACGGATGCCAACCGTCCTTTGAAGTCCCTTTCCGATTCGTTGAAAGGTAAGCAAGGCCGTTTCCGTCAGAACCTGTTGGGTAAGCGTGTGGACTATTCAGCCCGTTCGGTTATCGTTGTAGGACCGGAGTTGAAGATGGGAGAATGTGGTCTGCCTAAATTGATGGCCGCAGAACTTTATAAGCCGTTCATCATCCGTAAGCTCATAGAACGCGGTATCGTGAAGACCGTGAAGTCAGCCAAGAAGATTGTAGACCGCAAGGAGCCTGTGATTTGGGATATTTTGGAATACGTGATGAAAGGACACCCGGTGTTGTTGAACCGTGCTCCGACATTGCACCGCTTGGGTATCCAGGCTTTCCAACCCAAGATGATAGAAGGTAAGGCTATCCAGTTGCATCCGTTGGCTTGTACGGCGTTCAATGCCGACTTCGACGGTGACCAGATGGCTGTGCATTTGCCTTTGAGCAACGAAGCGATTCTGGAAGCTCAGATTTTGATGTTGCAGTCTCACAATATCCTGAATCCGGCAAACGGTGCGCCGATTACGGTGCCTTCTCAGGATATGGTGTTGGGCTTGTACTATATTACCAAGCTCCGTCCCGCTTCTAAGGGCGAAGGTTTGACATTCTATGGTCCCGAAGAGGCTATCATTGCCTATAATGAGAAGCGTGTAGACATTCATGCGCCTATTAAAGTTGTGGTAAAGGACCTGAATGCGAATGGCGAGCTGGAAAAGAAGATGGTGGAAACGTCCGTAGGCCGTGTGATTGTCAACGAAATCATACCGGAAGAAGTCGGTTATTTCAACGACATCATTTCCAAAAAGACTTTGCGCGGCATCATCACCGACGTGATCAAGACGGTAGGTGTGGCTCGTGCTTGCGAATTCCTGGACGGTATCAAGAATCTGGGTTATCGTATGGCATACGTGGGCGGTTTGTCTTTCAACTTGGGTGATATTATCATTCCGGAAGAAAAAGAGGAACTGGTTCGCCGCGGAAACGAAGAAGTGGAACGCATTGCCAATGATTATGGTATGGGTTTCATCACGGACAACGAACGTTATAACCAGGTCATCGATACTTGGACACACGTCAACAATGACCTTTCCAAGGTCTTGATGAAGACCATGAAAGAAGCTGATCAGGGTTTCAATGCCGTATATATGATGTTGGATTCCGGAGCCCGTGGTTCTGCCGGACAGATCAGTCAGCTTTCCGGTATGCGTGGTTTGATGGCCAAGCCCCAGAAAGCCGGAGCCGAAGGCGCCCAGATTATCGAAAACCCGATTCTTTCCAACTTCAAGGAAGGCATGAGCGTGTTGGAGTACTTCATTTCTACCCACGGTGCCCGTAAGGGTTTGGCCGATACGGCTTTGAAGACAGCCGATGCCGGTTACTTGACGCGTCGTCTTGTAGACGTATCCCACGACGTGATTATCACGGAAGAGGATTGCGGTACGTTGCGCGGTCTGGTATGTACGGCTTTGAAGAACGGCGATGAAGTCATTTCTTCACTTTACGAACGTATTCTCGGACGTGTGTCCGTGCATGATATTATCAATCCTACGACGGGTAAGTTGATTGTTTCCGCCGGGGAGGAAATCACGGAAGACAAGGCACAGGAAATCGAAGACTCTCCGATCGAGAGCGTGGAAATCCGTTCCGTATTGACTTGCGAGAGCCGTAAGGGAGTCTGCATGAAGTGCTATGGCCGCAACTTGGCTACGAGTCGGATGGTACAGAAAGGCGAGGCGGTCGGTGTGATTGCCGCCCAGTCCATCGGTGAGCCGGGTACACAGTTGACGTTGCGTACGTTCCATGCCGGTGGTGTGGCTTCGAATGCGGCAGCCAATGCATCTATTGTCGCGAAGTACGATTCGAAGGTCGAGTTCGAAGAGTTGCGTACGGTAGACATTACCGATGAGAACGGAAATGCAGCCAAGATGGTGGTAGGACGTTTGGCCGAGGTCCGCTTCGTCGACGTGAATACCGATATTGTCCTCTTCACGCAAAATGTGCCTTACGGTTCTACTTTGTATGTGAACGAAGGAGATAAAGTAGAGAAAGGCAAGCTGATAGCCAAGTGGGATCCGTTTAACGCGGTTATCGTGACGGAAACTCCGGGTAAGATTCAGTTTGAAGACGTGGTAGAAGGTGTGACTTATCGTGTGGAAGCCGACGAGACGACGGGTCTGCGCGAGATGATCATCATAGAGTCAAAAGACAGGACGAAGGTTCCTTCGGCTCATATCTTGGACGAGAACGGAGAGTTGATTCGTACGTATAACTTCCCCATCGGCGGACACTTGGCTATTGAGGATAAGCAGATTGTCAAAGCCGGAGACGTATTGGTGAAGATTCCGCGTGCCGTAGGTAAAGCCGGCGACATCACGGGAGGTCTTCCGCGTGTGACCGAGTTGTTCGAAGCGCGTAATCCGTCTAATCCCGCTGTGGTTTCGGAAATCGACGGTGAGATCACGATGGGTAAACTGAAACGCGGTAACCGTGAGATTATCGTCACTTCCAAGTTGGGTGAAGTGAAGAAGTATCTCGTACCGTTGTCCAAGCAGATTCTGGTACAAGAGAACGACTATGTACGTGCCGGAACTCCATTGTCAGATGGCGCCACTACGCCAGCCGACATTTTGGCCATTAAAGGTCCTACGGCAGTGCAGGAGTATATCGTGAACGAGATACAGGACGTGTACCGTCTGCAAGGTGTGAAGATTAACGACAAGCACTTTGAGGTGATTGTCCGTCAGATGATGCGTAAGGTGCAGATTGACGAACCGGGCGACACTCGATTCTTGGAGCAGCAGATTGTGGACAAGCTCGATTTCGCGGAAGAGAACGACCGCATTTGGGGCAAGAAAGTCGTGGTGGATGCCGGTGACTCGGAAACGATGCAAAAAGGTATGATTGTGACGGCCCGTAAGTTGCGTGACGAGAATTCTACGTTGAAACGTAAGGATTTGAAGTTGGTGCAGG
>OHHP01001188.1_pt1 | contig 10840 bp, 6 predicted proteins | sample 1568121 | NCBI WGS metagenome assembly OHHP01 (sample SAMEA3879500, study PRJEB24766) | human gut metagenome | biome: human-associated habitat; feature: feces | place: USA | collected 1985/1987
ACGCCTTGGGCTCGATGGCGGCGAAATCGACGTCACCGCACAGCTTGCCGGTTTCGGGATCGCGGTTGACCCCCACGTCGATCACCACGGCACCGTCACGCACCATATCCGCCGTTACGAACTTCGGGCGGCCGATCGCCACGACCAGGATGTCGGCGCGGCGCGTCACCTCGCCCAGGTTACGCGTACGGCTGTGCGCCATGGTCACGGTGGCATTGGCATCCAACAGCAATTTCGAGACGGGAAGCCCGACGATATTGCTGCGGCCGATCACCACGGCCTCCTTGCCGGCGATCTCCACGCCCGCAGCCCGCAGCATCTTGAGGATACCTTTCGGCGTACAGGGCAGCGTACAGGGCTGTTTCTGCCACAAAGCCGCCACATTGAGGGGATGGAAGCCGTCGACATCCTTCCCCTTGTCGATCGCGGCGATCACCTTGTCCTCGTCGATATGCTTGGGCAGGGGCAGCTGCACCAGGATTCCGTCGACGCCTTCGTCGGCATTCAGGTCGGCGATGATGCCGAGCAACTCGGCCTCGCAGACCGACTCCGGCTTGCGGATCGTCGTATTGCGGATGCCGACTTCGGCCGAGGCCTTGGCCTTGCCCGTCACATAGGAGACGCTGCCCGGGTCTTCGCCCACGAGGATTACGACCAGATGCGGCACGCGTCCGTATTTCGCGCCGAAAGTAGCCACTTCGGCGGCCATTTCGGCCTTGAGTTTTGCTGAGAGTTCTTTTCCGCTGATAACCATACCTTATATATAACTATTTTTCAAATGCCCAATGTCCGATGTCGGTGCGGTGGAAGAGGTTGTCGCATCCGATGCGTGCGACATCCCGCAGCGCATTGGCGCGTGCCTCGGCCAGCGTGGCCCCTTTGCCCACGACGAACAGCACGCGGCCGCCCGAGGTGAGGATGCGGCTGCCGTCGGTCTTCGTCCCCATGTGGTAAAGGGCGCCTTCCACCCGGTCGAGCCCCTTGATCTCGCAGCCCTTTTCATAGTCTCCGGGATAGCCTTTCGATGCGAGCACGATGCCGAGCGTGGCGAAATCGTGCCATACGAGCTGCGTATCGCCGCCGTCGGCCACAGCGCAGAAGATATCCACGATGTCGCTTTTCAGGCGCGGCAGCACGACTTCGGTTTCGGGGTCGCCGAAACGGGCGTTGAATTCGATGACCTTGATCCCCTGCGGGGTCTTCATCAGGCCGCCGTAAAGCACGCCTTCGAACGGGCAGCCCTCGGCGACCATCGCGTCGGCGGTCGGTTGCAACACCTTCTCGAGCGCATAGCGTTCGTCCTCGGCCGAGATGAACGGCAGGGGCGAATATGCACCCATACCGCCCGTATTGGGCCCCTTGTCGCCGTCAAATGCCCGCTTGTGATCCTGCGCCAGCACCATCGGCCATACCTTATGCCCGGAGACGAAGCACATGAACGAAAATTCAGGCCCCGTGAGGAAATCCTCGACGACGACCTTGCCCGCGCCGAATTTGTCGTCGAGCAACATGTCCTTCAGGGCGGCGTCGGCCTCCTCCATCGTCTCGGCGATCACCACGCCCTTGCCCGCGGCCAGCCCGTCGTATTTCAGCACGGCAGGCAGCGGACGCGAAGCGACATAGTCCATCGCCGCGGCATAATCGGTGAAGGCCCGGTAACCGGCCGTCGGAATACCGTATTTGGCCATCAGCTCCTTGGCGAACTCCTTCGACGACTCGATGCGCGCGGCCGCCTTCGTCGGGCCGAAGATCCGCAGTCCCGCCGCACGGAAACAGTCGACGATACCCGCCGCCAGCGCCGCTTCGGGGCCTACGACCGTCAGCGTCACGTTGTGCGCCAGCGCAAAATCGCGCAAAGCCTCCACCTCCGTCTCGCGGATAGCCACGCACTCGGCCTGCGCCGCAATACCCGCATTGCCGGGGGCGCAAAATATCTTCTCCACCTGGGGCGAGCGCGACAGCGCATCCACAATTGCATGTTCACGGCCACCGCCGCCAATAACCAAAACTTTCATACGAATACGAATTAACAGTTTCCACCGCCGTTATGCCGCCGGACGATGTATGCACGGCCTACTGCCGACCACAAGTCCGGCACTCTCCCCAAGCCCCTCCCTCGGGAGAGGCTTGTCGCAGCGGCAAAAGTTTTTATTTATACCGTCCGATTTCCGATCGCCACGGAAGCGGATTTCACCTTGGCGAAGTCCGGTTCGGGCGGGGCACAGCATCCTGTTTCCCGCCCGAAGCGGGCACGGCGAGACGAAAGGTGCCGCGATAATCGAAAATCAATGTTTGAAATGGCGCTCGCCCGTGAATACCATGGCGATGCCCTTCTCGTCGGCCTTCCGGATCGAGTCCTCGTCACGTACCGAACCACCCGGCTGCACGATGGCCGTCACGCCGTATTCGGCAGCCAGCGTCACGCAGTCGTCAAAGGGGAAGAAGCCGTCCGAAGCCAGCACCAGTCCTTCGGTAACGCCGGCGGCATGCGCCTGCCGGAGTGCGATCTCGGCCGAGCCGATGCGGTTCATCTGCCCGGCGCCCACGCCCAGCGTACGGCCGTCCCTGACGGCGACGATGGCGTTCGACTTGACGTGCTTGACGATATGCCAGCCGAAATTCAGGTCGTCCATCTGTGCCGCGGCGGGTTTTGCCTTCGTCACGCACATATCGGCCGTGACGGTTTTCGTCGCCACGTCGAGATCCTGCACCAGCAGGCCGCCGTTGACGCTGACATATTGCTTGGGGTCGACGGCCCCCTGCTGCATATCGACCTCCAGCAGCCGCAGGTTTTTCTTCGTGCAGAGCACTTCGAGCGCCCCTTCGTCGAATTTCGGCGCCATGATGATCTCGAGGAAGATCGGTTTCATCAACTCGGCCGCCTCGCGCGTTACGGTGCGGTTCGTGGCGACGATACCCCCGAAGATCGACACCTTGTCGGCCTCGTAAGCCTTCGTCCAGGCATCCACGACATCCTTGCCGACGGCAGCACCGCAGGGATTCATGTGTTTGAGCCCCACGCAGAACGGCTCATCGAACTCGCGGACGATGCACAGCGCGGCATTGGCATCCTGGATATTGTTGTACGACAACTCCTTGCCGTTGAGCTGACGGGCGAAAGCCAGCGAATAGGGAACCTTCGTCTGCTCGCGGTAGAACTTGGCCGACTGGTGGGGATTCTCCCCGTAGCGCAGCGACTGCACGAGGTCGAATTCGAGGAACAGCTTCTCGTTAAGCCCGGCCTGTGCACGCATATAGGCCGCGATCATCGCATCGTACTCGGCCGTATGGGTGTATGCCTTGGCGGAAAGTTTCAGGCGCGTAGTCTTTTCGGTATTGCCGGCAGTGCGGATCTCGTTCAAAATCAAGTCATAGTCCGCAGGGTCGCAGACCACCGTGACGTCGGCCCAGTTCTTGGCGGCCGAACGCAGCATCGAAGGGCCGCCGATGTCGATGTTCTCGATGGCGTCCTCCATCTTCACATCGGGTTTGGCAATGGTCTGGCGGAACGGGTAGAGGTTCACGCAGACCATGTCGATAAATTCGATATTGTTATCTTTCAGGGCTTTCAGGTGTTCGGGATCGTCGCGTCGCGCCAGCAGGCCGCCGTGCACGTTGGGGTGCAGGGTCTTGACGCGGCCGTCGCAGATCTCGGGAAAGCCCGTCACGTCGCTGATGTTGATTACTTCCACCCCGCTGTCGGCCAGCAGTTTCATCGTGCCGCCCGTGGCGATCACCTCCCAGCCCAGGGCACGCAAGCCCTTGGCGAAATCAACGACACCCGTTTTGTCGCTGACACTGATTAATGCACGCATATCGTTATTATTCCTTTAATAATTTATTAATCGTTTCTATATAAAGCGGATATTCCACCGCATGAATCCGGGCTTCCAGCTCGGCGATGTCGTCGCCGTCGTACCCGAACGCCCGCTGGGAGATGATCTTCCCGCCGTCGAGCGTCGCATCGACATAGTGGATCGTCACACCGAAGACCTTCACCCCGTAGGCGACGGCCTCCTCGATCGCGTGCGCCCCCTTGAAGGCGGGCAGCAGCGAAGGATGGATGTTGATGATCCGCCCGCCGTAAGCCCCCAGCAGCACGTCGCCGACGATGCGCATGTACCCCGCCAGGCAGACCAGCTCCACGCCGGCTTCGTCGAGCCGCCGCACGATCTCGCGTTCGTAGTCGGCCTTCGAAGCATACTCTTTCGGGGCGAATACGAATGCCTCGACCCCGTGCCCCGCAGCCCGCTGCACGACCCCGGCGCCGGGTTTGTCGCAGACCATCAGCACCACCCGGGCCGGGATCTCCCCCCGCTCGCAGGCCGTGGCGATGGCCTCGAAGTTCGTGCCGCTGCCGCTGGCAAAGACCGCAAGGCGTCGCACGGCCTTAGCGGATTACGACACCCTCGGTGTCCGTGACGCGTCCGATGACGGCCGCCTTCTCGCCCTGCTCCGCAAGGATGGCGATGGCTTTCTCCGCCTGCGACGCATCGAGGGCGATGACCATGCCGATGCCCATGTTGAAGATGTTGAACATCTCGCGGTGGGCCACCTTGCCGTATTTCTCGAGGAAGCGGAACACGGGCAGTATCTCCCAAGTGCCCTCCTCGATTTCGAGTCCCTGCCCTTCGTGCAGGATGCGGGGGATATTTTCGTCGAACCCTCCGCCCGTGATATGGCTGATGCCGTGTACGTCGCAGCTGCGGATCACTTCGAGCACCTGCTTCACGTAGATCTTCGTCGGGGTGAGCAGCACTTCGCCCAGCAGTTTGTTCGACAACTCGGGATAGACCTTGTGCAGATCCAGGCAGTTATCCGCAAGGATCTTACGCACGAGGCTGAAGCCGTTGGAGTGCACGCCGCTCGAGGCGATGCCCACCAGCACATCGCCGGCCCTGACCTTCGATCCGTCGATGAGCTTCGATTTCTCGACCACGCCGACCGTGAAACCGGCGATGTCGTACTCGCCCTCGGAGTACATGCCCGGCATTTCGGCCGTCTCGCCGCCGACCAGCGCACAACCCGCCTGACGGCAGCCGTCGGCAACGCCGCTCACGATGGCCTCGATCTTCTGGGGTTCGTTATGGCCTACGGCGACATAGTCGAGGAACACCAGCGGCTCGGCGCCCTGCGCCAGCACGTCGTTGACGCACATGGCCACGGCGTCGACGCCGATCGTATCGTGCTTGTCCATCTCGAACGCCAGCTTGAGCTTCGTGCCCACGCCGTCGGTACCGCTCACCAGCACCGGCTCCTTCACGTTCAGTGCCGAGAGGTCGAACATGCCTCCGAATGCACCGATATTGCCCATCACGCCCAGGCGCGAGGTCGATGCCACGTGTTTCTTGATGCGCCGCACCACTTCGTATCCGGCCTCGAGGTTCACACCGGCCTTCTCATAACTCTGTGCCATTATAATCTTCCTTTAACAGTCCTTAACATTTTACGTCTTTGTTCACCTCGTCGACCGACTGGTACAACGCCGTGGGATAGTGCCCCGTGAAGCAGGCCATGCACAAATCCTTGCGGTTCCCCGCCCTGAGCAGTGCCCCGGGCGACAGGAACGCCAGCGAATCGGCGCATATCTCCGCCCGGACACCGTCCACCTCCTTGCGCGCCGAGATCAGCTCGTCGCGGGTCGAGGTATCCACCCCGTAGAAGCAGGGGTGCGTCATCGGGGGACTGGCAATGCGCACGTGCACCTCGGTGGCCCCCGCCTCCTTGAGCATCGTGACGATGCGGCGCGAGGTCGTACCGCGCACGATCGAATCGTCGACCAGCACCACGCGCTTGCCCTTGACGATCGTCCGCACGGCCGAGAGCTTCATGCGCACCCCTTTCTCGCGCAGCTCCTGCGAAGGCTGGATGAACGTACGGCCGATGTACTTGTTCTTGATAAGCCCCATTTCATACGGCAGGCCGCTCGCCTCGGCATAGCCCATCGCGGCGCTGAGGCTCGAGTCGGGAACCCCGACCACGATGTCCGCCTCGGCAGGCGCCTCGCCGAAGAGCAGGCGCCCCGATTCCTTGCGGTAGGCATGGACGTTGCACCCTTCGATGTCACTGTCGGGACGTGCAAAGTAGATATACTCCATCGAGCACATCTCGCAACGCTTATACTGCGAGAAATCGCGGCTCCGGATGCCCTCGCTGTCGATCGTGACGATCTCGCCCGGCTCGACGTCGCGGACGAACTCCGCACCCAGCACGTCGAAGGCACAGGTTTCGCTCGACACGACATAACCGTCGCCTAGCCGGCCGATCGACAGCGGCCGCAGGCCGTATTTGTCACGGCAGGCATAGATGCGGTTGGCGGTCATGATCAGGAATGCAAAAGCCCCCTCGATCATATTCAGTGCGTCGATGATCGAATAGATGCGCGGACGGTCGTGGTATTTGGTCTCCTTCTTGATCAGGTGCGCCAGGATCTCGCTGTCCGAGGTCGACTGGAAGAGGCTCCCCTTGTTCTCGAGATAAATTCGCAACAACGCCGAATTGACGATATTACCGTTGTGCGCCAGCGCGAAATCGCCCGTGTTGTGGCGGAAAAGGAACGGTTGCACGTTCTCGATGCCACCACCGCCGGCGGTGGTATAGCGCACATGCCCGATGGCCATGTCGCCCTTGAGCGTCGAGAGCTTTTCCTCGTCGAACACCTCGGTGACCAGGCCGCCGCCCTTGATGCGGCGGAACGTCGCGTCCCGATCGACGGTCACGATACCGGCACCCTCCTGACCGCGGTGCTGCAAGGCATGCAGGCCATAATAGGTCAGCGACGCAGCGTCCTTGACTCCGAAGACGCCGAACACCCCGCACTCCTCATGCAACTCGCGGTCGCTAATCTGCCCCATCACCATTACCCGACGATTTTCTGCAAACGTGCCAAAATCTCCTCGTAAGCCTCGCGCACCTTGCCCAGGTCACGACGGAAACGGTCTTTGTCGAGTTTCTCGTTGGTCGTCATGTCCCACAGGCGGCAGGTATCGGGCGACACTTCGTCGGCGAGCACGATCTCCCCGTCCGACGTGCGGCCGAACTCGATCTTGAAGTCCACGAGTTTGATGTTCATCTTGGCAAAAAGGTTGCGCAGGATCTCGTTGATACGCGAGGTCATGGCGTAGATCAGTTCGAGTTCCTCGTAGGTCACGGCACCCAATGCTACGGCGTGGTGGTCGTTGATCAGCGGGTCGCCCAGCTCGTCCTTCTTGTAGCAGATGTCGTAGATGACGTTCGACGGCTGCGTACCCTCCTCGATGCCGAGGCGCTGGGCCATCGAACCGGCGATCGTATTGCGCACGATCACCTCCAGCGGGATGATCGTCACCCGGCGGCACACCTGGTCGCGGTCGTTGATCGTCTCGATATAGTGGGTCTTGACGCCCGCTTTCTGAAGCTCTTTGAAAATCAGGGTCGAGATGGCGTTGTTCAGCACGCCCTTGTTTTCGATCGTGGCTTTCTTGATGTTGTTGAAAGCCGTTGCCGCATCCTTGTAGTGGATGATGATCTTGTCGGGATCGTCGGTGCGGAAAACCTGTTTTGCCTTGCCTTCGTAGAGCATTTCGAGCTGTTTCATGGTGTTTGTGAGTTTAAGTTTTATGTTGTATTAATTTTTGCGGAAATAGTTGACGGCATTGCGGAACAGCGACTGTTCCTTCTCGCCTGCGATATTTTTGAAGAGGTTTTTCTCGTAACGCTCCGTATGCCCCATCTTGCCGAGGATCTGGCCGTCACGCGACACCAGGCCCTCGATGGCATACGACGAACCGTTGGGGTTGTACGGCGCCTCGGCCGTCGCATGTCCCGCGTCATCGACATACTGGAAGGCCACCTGCCCGTTGGCGAACAGTTCCCCGGCCAGTTCTTCGCTCACGACGAACTTGCCTTCGCCGTGGCTGACGGCGATCGAGTGGATGTCGCCCAGACCAAAGCCCGCAAGCCACGGGGAGTTGAGCGTCGAGACGCGCGTCGAGACGATCTGCGAAATATGGCGGTTGATGTCGTTGCGGAACAGCGTCGGCGAATCCTTGGTCACCATGCCCAGGCGACCGTAAGGCAGCAGGCCGGATTTGACGAGCGCCTGAAAACCGTTGCAGATGCCGAGGATCAGCCCGCCGCGGTCGAGCAACGCATGGATTTCATCGCGTATATCCTTATTGTTGAGTACGTTGACGATAAACTTGGCGCTGCCGTCGGGTTCGTCGCCCGACGAGAAGCCGCCGCTCAGCACGAAGATATGGGCGCGGCGGATATGTTCCTTCATTTCGCGAATCGAACGCAGGATGTCGTCGCCCCCAAGGTTGCACAACACGCTCATCTCCACCTCGGCCCCGGCCTTGCGGAATGCCTTGGCCGTGTCGTAGTCGCAGTTGGTGCCCGGGAACACGGGGATATAGACCAGCGGATGTTCGACGGCTTCGCCCCGATAGGCGAAAGTCCGGGGTGCGGGCTCCGAGGTCATCACCCCGGCATGGTTCTCCCCCTTGTCGGGGTAAACGGCCGCGAATTTCTCGGTATTGGCCTTGTAGAGGACGTCGAGCGGCATTTTCACGCCGTTGACGGTCAACGCCTCTTCGGCTGCGGTCATACCCAGCAGCCCGGCCGCAGGATGGGTCAGTTCGACGGCGCTCTCGACAAGGATCGAACCATAGGCGTATCCGAAGAGTTCCGCCTCGTCCATCTCCACCTCGGCACCGATGCGGTTGCCGAAAGCCATCTTGGCAAGACCTTCGGCGACACCTCCGAAGCCCACCGACCATGCGGCGAGGATATTGCCGCGTTCGATATTTTCGCTGACAAAGCCGAAGTTGTCCTTCAGCTGCGCCGTGTCGGGCATATGGTTCTCCCTGGGCGTATGGCACACCAGGTAGATACGGTTGCCGGCCTTCTTGAAATCGGTCGAAATGACCGTCCCGGCATTCACCGTCGTGATGCCGAAGGCCATCAGCATGGGCGGGACGTTGATATGCTGGAACGTGCCCGACATCGAGTCTTTTCCGCCGATCGAGGGCAGGCCCAGTTCGACCTGCATCTTCAGCGCACCGAGCAGGGCACCCAGCGGCTTGCCCCACGAGCGGGGATCGCGGGTCATGCGTTCGAAATATTCCTGGTATGAGTAACGCATCCTGTCATAACGCGCGCCCGCAGCCACGACCTTGGCAGCAGCTTCGACGACGGCATACGCAGCACCGTGGTAAGGGCTCCACGAGGCCAGGTAGGGATTGTAGCCGAAGGCCATGATGCTGGCCGTGTCGGTGTAACCGTCGGTCGGGAGTTTCTGCACCGACACCTGCGTTTCGCTGCCCTGCGTGCGGCCGCCGAACGGCATCAGCACGGTGGAACGGCCGATCGTCGAATCGAACATCTCGATCAGACCGCGCTGCGAGACGACATTGTTGTCTCGCAGGTTCTCCTCGAAGCGTTCGGCAAACGTCGCGCCCACGACCTCGCGGGCAAAGGGATCGCGGTTCTCCACCTCGCCGATCATGGCTTCGGCATAGTGCTTCGCCCCGGCGCTGTCGATGAATTCACGGGCGAGGTCTACGACTTTGCGCCCTTTGTTGAACATCCGCATACGGGCCGTATCCGTCACGTCGGCCACCTCGACCGCCTCGATATTCTCCTCGCGGCAGTAGCCCATGAATTCGGCGACGTCCTTCGCCTCGACGACCACGGCCATACGCTCCTGCGACTCGCTGATCGCCAGTTCCGTGGAATTCAGGCCGCTGTACTTGGTCTTCACACGGTCGAGGTAGATGTCCAGCCCGTCAGCCAGCTCGCCGATGGCGACGCTGACGCCGCCGGCGCCGAAGTCGTTGGATTTCTTGATAAGCCGCGTCACCTCCGGGCGGCGGAACAGGCGTTCGAGTTTACGCTCCTCGGGGGCGTTGCCCTTCTGCACCTCGCTGCCGCAGGTTTCGAGCGACTTGGTATTGTGTTCTTTCGACGAACCCGTGGCACCGCCGATGCCGTCACGTCCCGTACGGCCACCCAGCATGACGATCTTGTCGCCCGGGGCGGGTTTTTCGCGGCGGACGTTTTCAGCCTTCACGGCACCGACCACGGCACCGACTTCGAGGCGCTTGGCCACATAGCCGTCGTGGTAAATCTCGCGCACATGGGTCGTAGCGAGCCCGATCTGGTTGCCGTAGCTGGAGTAGCCCGCGGCGGCCTTCTTCGAAATGACGCTCTGCGGGAGCTTGCCTTCGAGCGTATCGGACACCTTCTGGTAGATATTGCCGGCACCCGTCACGCGCATGGCCTGGTAGACGTAACTGCGCCCCGACAACGGGTCGCGGATAGCGCCGCCCAGGCAGGTCGAAGCGCCGCCGAACGGCTCGATCTCGGTCGGGTGATTATGGGTTTCGTTCTTGAATTGCAGGAGCCACTTCTCGGTCGCCCCGTCGACATCGACATCGACGTATACCGAGCAGGCGTTGTTTTCGTCGCTCACTTCCAGGTCGTCCAGCAGCCCCTTCTTACGCAGGTAGCGGGCGCCGATCGTCGCCATGTCCATCAGGCAGATGCTCTTGTGCTCGCGGCCCAGTTCGCGGCGGATACGCAGGTAGAGCGCCAGCGAATCCTCGATCTCGTCCTTCACGAACGACTCCTCGACCGTGATGCCCTCCAGCTCGGTGGTGAAGGTCGTATGTCGGCAGTGGTCGCTCCAATAGGTGTCGAGGATGCGCAGCTCGGTCTCGTAGGGATCGCGCCCCTCTGCCCGAAAATACTTCACCACCTCGCGCAGGTCGTCGGCATTCATCGCCAGCCCGTACTGCTTGCAGTAGGGTTCCAGTTCGGCGTCAGTCATCTTGGTGAAGCCTTCCAGCACAGCGACGGG
>OHHP01001190.1_pt1 | contig 10833 bp, 10 predicted proteins | sample 1568121 | NCBI WGS metagenome assembly OHHP01 (sample SAMEA3879500, study PRJEB24766) | human gut metagenome | biome: human-associated habitat; feature: feces | place: USA | collected 1985/1987
ATCCGGTAACGACTCCCGGGGCCGGTAACACACAGGATTTAAGGCACAATCTCGGGACGCGACACGACACTACGCGCGAGCGGTCGGACGATCGTCCCGGTGCGGACTGGAGCGGACAGCGGCGGACATACGAACCGCCCGGGATCGGTGTATCCTTATTTTCGCAGCCCAAAATCTGCGAATATGCAACAAGAAGATGATTTGCGGGCCCTCGAAAGTATCGTGCAGTTCGCCCGCGGCCTCGGGGTATTTTGCCTCCTGCTCAACGTGTACTGGTTCTGCTATGAATGGCTGTCGGGCTATGGCCTTACATGGTCCATTGTGGACCGGCTGCTGTTGAATATCCAACAGTCGACGATGCTCTTCTCCCATAGCGTTACGACCAAACTCTGCTGTTTGCTGTTCCTCGCCTTGGGTTGCTATGGCACGAAGGCCGTCCGTGACAGCAAAGTTACGCGGGGACATATCGTACTGGCCGCCAGCGTCGGATTCCCGCTGCTCTTCCTGAACGATTGGCTGTTACAACTTTCTGTAGACAATGACTTCCGGGCCGTGAGTTATGTCGTGACATCGGCTGTCGGGTATCTCTGCCTGCTGGCCGCAGGAGTATGGACGCGGCGCCTGCTCAAACAGTCGCTTGCCGACGATCCTTTCAACGACGAGAATGAGAGTTTTCTTCAAGAGGAACGCTATCTGTGGAGCGATTGCTCGGTGAATCTTCCGACGCGCTATCGTTACAAAAGAGCATGGCGGCAGGGATGGATCAATGTCGTCAATCCTTTTCGGGCGACACAGATTCTCGGAACTCCGGGCAGCGGCAAGAGCTACGCCGTATTGAACAACTACATCAAGCAGCACATCGAAAAAGGCTTCTCGATGCTCATCTACGATTATAAGTTCGACGACCTGACCCGCATCGCCTACAACCATCTGCTGCATCACCTCGATAAATACACCGTCAAACCGAAGTTCTGCGTCATCAACTTCGACAATCCCCGCAAGTCGAACCGCTGCAATCCCATCGACGCCCGCTTCATGGACGACATTTCCGACGCCTATGAAAGTGCCTACGTCACGCTTCTGAACCTCAATAAGACGTGGGTTGACAAGCAGGGCGATTTTTTTACCGATTCGGCCGTCATCTTGCTGGCCGCGATTATCTGGTATCTGAAGATTTACGACGGCGGCCGTTACTGCACCTTTCCCCATGCCATCGAGTTCCTGTGCCAGCCCCTCGAGAAGATCTTCCCCATCCTTTCGTCCTACCCGGAACTGGAGAACTACCTCTCGCCCTTTATGGACGCCTGGAAAAGCAATGCGCAGGATCAGTTGCAGGGGCAGGTCGCATCGGTGAAAATCCCGCTCTCGAGGATGATCTCCCCACAGTTGTACTGGGTGCTGACGGGCAGCGACTTCACGCTGGATATCAACAACCCCGAAGAGCCGAAGATCCTCTGCATGGGCAATAATCCCGACCGGCAGAGTATCTACGGGGCCGCATTAGGGCTCTATAACTCCCGCCTCATACGCCTTATCAACAAGAAAGGCAAGTTGAAATCGTCGCTCATCATCGACGAGCTTCCGACGATCTACATCCGGGGTCTGGATAACCTGATCGCTACGGCCCGCTCGAACAAGGTTTCCGTGTGTTTGGGTTTTCAGGACTTCTCGCAGCTGGAGCGTGACTACGGGGAGAAAGAGGCGAAGGTTATCATCAACACGGTCGGTAATATCTTCTCGGGGCAGGTCGTCGGCGACACGGCCCGCACGCTGTCGGATCGCTTCGGAAAGATCGTGCAGCAGCGCGAATCACACTCGGTTTCCAACGACAGCGTCACGACCTCGACCAATACGCAGCTGGAAACATTGATTCCGGCGTCGAAAATTTCCAACCTCTCGCAGGGTATGTTCGTCGGGTCGGTGGCCGACAATTTCGATGAGCCCATCCCTCAAAAGATTTTCCATGCCGAAATCGTCATCGACACCGAGAAGGTCAAGGCCGAGACGGCGGCCTATATTCCCATCCCGGATATCTCGTCGTTCATCGGTGAGGACGGCATAGACCACATGGACGAGATCGTCCGGGAGAATTACTACCGCGTCAAGGCCGATGTCATGGAGATCGTCCGCCGGGAGATCGCGCGCATCGAGGCTGATCCCGAGCTGTCGAAACTCCTACCCAAGAAAAAATAGCACGACACGATAACCCCTCTACGGATAACCATATGAATGTTCAGAACAAGAACCTGAACGATGCCAGAGCGTCTAAAAAAGACGAGTTCTATACGCAGCTCCCAGACATTGAAAAGAGCTGAAATACTATAAAGCCCACTTCAGGGATAAGGTTGTTCTATGCAACTGCGAGGACCCGCGCATAAGTAATTTCTTTCGCTATTTTTGCGATAACTTCGACCAGCTGGGACTGCAAAAGCTGATCGCCACGTGTTATCAAAAAGCGGGGCGGACAACCAGCAGTTTATTCGGAATACACGGGACGTAAAAACGGGGCGAATACCTCTGATCGGGACACAGTCCGCGTTGAGCCATTAAAAGGCGACGGCGATTTTCGCAGCGAAGAATGTATCGGGCTGCTGGAACAGGCCGATGTGGTCGTTACGAATCCGCCCTTTTCGTTATTCAGGGACTTTATGGCGCAGTTGATGAGATACGGCAAGAAGTTCCTGATCTTAGGACATCGGAACGCCGTGATATACAAGGATGTTTTCAGGTATGTGAAAGACAACAGCCTGTGGCTGGGTGTAAACAACGGGGGTACGAAATGGTTCGAGGTTCCGGAAGGCTACGACATGGCGACCTGCTCACGCATAAAACTTGAAAACGGGAAGAAATATTTCAGCTTGGGAAATACCGTCTGGTTCACGAACCTCGAAACGGCGGAACGGCGTAAGGACATCGCACTTTATGAGAAATTCAATCCTGCAAAATATCCCAAATATGATAACTACGATGCCATCGAGGTTTCCAGAGTCGCGGAGATTCCGGCCGATTACGAGGGGATAATGGGAGTTCCCGTTACGTTTCTCGACAGGTATAACCCCGAACAATTCGAAATCCTCGGAAGCAATCGGGGCGTCGGTCAGGATGCGGACGGAATCTACGGACGCGCATCGTATTGCAATGGCAAGGAAACCTTCAAACGACTATTCATCCGCAATAAAAGAGTGTAGGAGGTCCGTGCATAAACTCTACAGATACTACTAATTCATTTGACAACTTATTATGACAGTAATGTCTACGGCCGCCAAGGGAGTGTCATCTGCAGATTTTGGCCAGCCTATCGCTGATCTCGATTTTCAGAACGCCCTAGAAAAACAGTACGCACTGGTACCGCCAATGGTAGATACAAACTCCGTCAGAACGAAATAATGAAAAATATCATCTCCGACTACCATTCTCATCTTATGTTAAAAAGCGCTTGACACCTATGTCTTCACCAATAGCAAGATGCTGATTCATAAAAACACTTTCACTACCCATATTTATATGGATTTAGTCGAGGCAAAGAAACAAATTACATTGGAATCACAATTCTATGACAATTTACGGGCCATAGTATATGAAAAATCCTATTGCAAATCAGGATCTTTTATTTTTTATTTTTCCTCGTTTTGATTTTCGTTTTGTTCTTTGAGGTGTTACATTTTTTATGATTCGTATTTTATTTCCGCTGGTTGCTTTTTGTAATCTACTAATTTGCTCTTTAAGAGATGCTATAACATTCTCTTTATCCAATATTTGAGCCTCTTTTTCCTCTATTGCCTTTTGTGCAGATAACAAATCATTAGCAAACATGTATCCTCGCTCTGTCAACCGCTGGGCCTCGGCAGCTTTGTCTTTCAATGTTTCACAAGTAAGGATACTGTCAATATTAGCATCAACATCTATACGTAGCCTATGAATGTCTTTATATTTTAATTGAGCTCCGGCTTCAAGTAAGGGTTTTACTTGTGGCCAAATCAACTCTGCCGTGTATGTTAAGAATGGGTTTTCAAATAAATTTATAGGATTTATTTGTGCACCCTCAATTAAACCGATTTCTTGTAAAATCGGAGCCAAAGCAAGAGGGCTGCATATGATATTTTTATCATATATTCCTAATTTTTTGGCACAATCAATAGTTTTTTTTGTTGTCGTTAATAAATAGGCCTTTTGGCTAAGAGGTTTATTATTACCTCTTTCGTCTCGATTTAACTTTTGTATAGTTAAATATAATAATGCATCCGTTTCTGCAATTTGGGCATTCTTTTCCGAGTTTCTTTTACTGCCTTTGGCTGACATCATCGTCTTACTTTCAATCTCATCTGCAAGTTTTTGTTTTATATTATCATTTATAGGCTCTATCTCATCTTCTCCCATTATGCGAAGTTCATGGCTAAAGACAGTTTTTAACTTATCAATCAATAATTGAGGGTTCTCAGGATCGGAAAAGTTTTCTATGTATGTCTGAAATTGCAAATCTCTAAAATCACTTCTAACTAATTTGACATAATCTTCTACAAAGATATTCGCATCTATAGTTTCTAATACTTCATCAGGTATTGAAGTCCATTGTGACCCATTGTATGAATAACGTTTTTTAGCTGCATCAATGTGATCCTGAATCTCGTCAATAACAGTACTTGGAATCAATAACTGGCAACCAGCCTTAATAAGAGATTTTATCATTTGTCGATATACTGCACTATATCTAGCCTTACTGGCCAAAGCATTTAATGCTACATCGGTATCAATAATAAAAATCTTCGTGCGAAGTTTTGTTACCTTGAAATTTCGCAAAGAAGGATCTAAACTTAAAACCTCCATGGCAACGTATGCACGAGCCCATTTCTCCAAAATTTCTTTTTCTTGTCTTTGTGGATTATTAATTACATCGGCCAATGCTCCCACTAATGCTCGACCTAATTTATTTGGTAATTCTCTACAAGCAATCTCTACAGCATTAGGTATATTATTAACATCTTCTTTTTGCTTTAATCCCCAAAATGAGTATCCATATAACTGAAAATATATTGATAACGCGTTTCGAATATTTCTTTTAATTTTAGTCGTATCATTTTGATTAATACTAATATGGCCGACTTTTGTTATTCGAGCTATAATTCCAGTGATTAACGCTTGAGTTTCTTCCTCAATATGGGAGAAAAAAGTCCCACCATCCTTGCTGCAATCTTTATACTTATCTTCTGTTTGTGTGATATATCCTTTGCTTGACAATTTGGTAATGTGTGGAATAATATCATCAGGTTTATAATCCAATGCAAAACGCTCCCTTAATATTTCAAGAATATTGTCAATATTATACTCCCCGCGACCATGAATTATAATAGAAAATATTGCCATTGGCAATAAATCTTTTTTATTATCCTTGGTATTATAGTTGTTAAAGAGCAATATGCTTTTAAGCATGGAATCCTCTAATGCATCACAGCCTGTCAGCATAAAAGATTTATTATTATCTGCCATAAACTTTATTAATTTTAATCGAATCTAAGGTATCGCGAAAATAAACAGATTGTATTAGTTCATTATATTGCTTCCCATTCAATGTGCTAACACCATATTTATTACTAATGAAAACAGATAGAATAGGAGAAATTACGGCAACTGCAATAGCTATTATTATTCCTATTTTACTAAATTTATTAGCCTTTTTTACCTGATACAGCTCAAACGTGCAGTAATTATTTTTAATGTATTGATGCAATCCTGCTGTTGGAAAAACTATTGCATTAAAAAAATATCTCAAGTCATTAAACACTATTGATGGCAGCTCATTACCATTTAAAATTTGCTGTTTGTTTCTACGAATAATATGACTGCCGTCAGGATTGCATTGTAAACAGAGAGAAGGACTAATTGATATAGCGGAATCTACTTGAGTTAAAACAAAATCTTGCTTATCTTGATAATATAATATACAAGGCTCGGTTGATTCTTGCGGTAATACATAGATCAAATGATTCGCCTCCAATTCTTTTAAAATAGAAAGTAGTTCTGTTAATTGGTAAAAAAAACGAATGACACTATCCTGATTATTTTTTTTCGACGATATTAAAAGTTCTACAGTCTGATTTTCACTATTAAAAAAAAGAGCATATTGATCTTTTTTAAAATAAATGGGAGTAAGTATATCCCCTAAAGATTGATTGTTACTTATCTCCAATGCTGCGATGGCTTTAATTGCATTTTGAGTTATCTGTTCCATAGTATTTCTCGTATTTGTTGCTGAATCAAACTATTTTGCAACAATTCGAATTTTTCTATTTTGTAAATTGGATATGATACAAATTTATTGTTTTTATTTAAACAGAACAAATTATTATTTGGTGAGGACCAATGACATAAAGATAAAGTTGATAACTTTATTACTAAATATGTTTTTCTTCCGGCCTCCTTTAAAAGGAGGATATTAGATAATGTCCTTTTCGTGTTACGCCGTAAATGTTTATAATAGGCCTGACGGGTATAGCCGAACAACCCGCACAGAAACGACAGGCTCATTGCTGTGTGTCTTTCTTTGAGACGCTGGACTGTCCGGCTGCGGATTTTTTTAGCAGGTCGATACCGTATTCTTCTTGAAGGATATCTCCCATGATCTCATAGCCTTCCAGACGTAATAAAGCCTCTTCCAGACGACGCCGGAGGGCTTTGTTATCGGATAACAATTCACTGGCTTCTGCACTCGTAACGCGGGACATAATCGGCAAAGGATTAGGGGTACTCACAAAGCTACAACTATTTTTCGCTTTCCAGCGCTGACCCATCTTATGAATCGTAGACATGGGAATACCATGTTCTTCGGAGAGTTGGCGAGACGTCTTGACTCCACTCAAATACTCCTGTAAAATCAAATTCCGCAACTGTGTTCGGGAAAGTTCGGGTACGATAACCTTTCGCTGACGGATAAGCTGCTACAAAATTGCTCTTGCTGATGTCGATACCGATATAAACCATAACTGAAAGAATTTAAGTGAAAAAACTACATCTTGTAAACCATCGTCGCAAACACGGACTCTACTCGGCCTAACGAACTGTCCGGTTTTGAGATGTAAAACATGGGGGCGGAACGTCCTGAACGGCTTCTAAAACCAACGAGACATCTGTCTTATTCCATGCTCGATATTGTAAAAATAATTCAATTGTTTAACTAACTACAAATGTACGACGGGACAGGCATCAAAACTACCTCGGTGCGGACTGGAGCGGACTGGAGCGGACATGGTCACCGTTCCGGAAAAGGCACCTCTATCTTCGCGGCGTAAACCATTGTTTCACTAAAAACATTTTGCTTTATGTCCGAAGAAAATCAGAATCAGATTCCCAACCAAGCCCCCGAGCAGGCCGATCCCAAGTACAAGGAGACACTTCTGCTTTACAATGAGAAAAACGGCGCCGTAGAGGCCGTTTCCGAGCTCAAGCAGCAAGACAACCAGTACAAAGTCACCACGACGCAGCCGCTCACGGCCAACAAACCGGCCTTCTACGACCTGCGCAACAGCAACGCTGTCGCAGCCTTCATCAAAGGCTTCATGTCGCAGGAAAACGCCAAACCGCTGCACTTCCTGAAAGTCGCCGCTGACAAAGCCAGCGAGCTGACCCAATCGTTGCTGCGACTTGCCGACAATCCCAAAGATCCCGAGGGGCTTAAAGCCTTCCGCGAGCACCGGGTTACATCCTATCAGCTCGAAAAGATCCGCTTCGACACCCCCGACCTGAAACTTCAGGAGCTGAAGGAGATGGGCATAATCGTCACGCCCAAGGAGCTGGAGGCTATGAAGCACAGCCTTCCGTGTACGGAATTGCATGACGTGAACCTCAAGGTCGGCAATATTCCCGTCGTGGGTCAGTTCGCCCTGCAACCGTATCGGGATATGAACGGCGACGTGCAGATCGGACTTCAGGGTACGCTGCCGCGTCCGGAGTTCGAACGCGAAGAGTACCGGATGATGTTCTCCACGAGCGAGAAGGAGCAGCTGTTGGCCGGCAAGACCCCCGACCGCCTGTATGAGCTCCCCAACCCGCATACGGGCGAGAAGGAGTGGTGCTTTGCCACGCTGAACCCTGCGACGAACCGCCTTGCCACCGTCCCCAAGCGCGACGTTCCCGAGCTGCACTACTTCAACGGTGTACGTCTGGACGGTACTCAGCAGGATGAACTGGCCCTGGGCGGTCGCGCCTTTGTCGAAGGATGCGCCATGCGCGACAGTGACATCACCTATTCGGGAAAGGTCGGCTTCGACGTGCTTTCCGATGAGTACAAGATGACCGACTATAAGTTCAGCAAGCCCTATGTCTCGCCCGCGTTGGCCGAAAAACTCAATGAGCGACAGTTGAATGCGCTGAAGAGTCCCGAAGGTCTGGACTGCTCGAAAGAGAAGGAACATCCCGTCCTGGGCAAGAACGGCAAGCCTCTGACCTGTATCCTGCGTATCGACCCCTCGACGAACGGTGTGGTCTACGATTTTTCGCAGCAGCGGCGCCGGGAGCAGCAGGAAAAGCAGGAGTCGAAGCAGGAGCAGAAAGCCGAGACAGCGCAGGAGCAGGCTCCGGATCAGGGTCAGGGCCGCGGTCGCAAACGCTAATCCGCTCTTGCGATGGAAAGCCCCGATGAAAAGTGGTTCCGGGAGCGCCTGCGGCATTTTCTCGAAGTGCGCCATCCCCCGCGTCAGTTCCACCGGGCGATGATCGGGCGGCGCAGCCGGCTGGCTTTCGAGAGCTACACGGAAAGTATCCGACAAGGAGCAACTGTCGAGCAGGCGATACGTGCTGCGGACAATGTCCTCTTTCGGGATCTGCTCTTCTCGAAATACGACACCGTGCATCTGATCCTTGCGACGGATTTCCCGGCCATTCCCGAAAGCCAGCGGCAGGTGGTAGCCCTGAAGCTCACCCGCATTTGCTCTCCGATCTTTGCTGTCTATGATCTGCGCGATGATTTCACCGAGCGCCCCGAGTTCCGGCAGCTCAAAGAGGAGCTTCGCATCGGCATCCGCAGCTGGATCGACGAGAACGGCGTCCCGGGCTACCGCAGCCCGGCCCGGCATGAGGTGCCGCCTGTCCCGTACACCAAGCGTCCGAAGTACAGCAAACGCAGCAAGCGTCAATAATCTGAATCCATTCACTTTTAAATTCTTTCACACCATGAAAAAACTCATTTTTGCCGCAACGGCTATCGTTGCCGCCCTGTTCGCCTCGTGCGACAAAGAATCTGAAACGCTGAACCCCACGACGCCCGGCGCCGTGGAGGGAGCACAGGTAACGCTCACGCTGGCCGGAGCCGATGAGCAGACCCGCGCCTTCTTCGACAACACGGCCAAAGCCGAGGCGTGGGAGTCCTCGCTCTCGTCGCTTTCGGTCTTCGCTTTCGACAAGGCCGGAACGCTGATCCTCCGCCGCGACTTCACTTCGGCAGAGCTCACGGCCAAGTCGGCGACCTTTGCCCTTCCCAAATCCACGGCCGGAACCGAATGCTCGTTCTACGCCGTGGCCAACTACGACGCCTCGTCTGCCAAGACCAAGTCGGCCCTCACCTCGATGCTGGAGAAATCCGCCGGGGACTACAACGGCACTTTCGCCGAGGTATCCACGAAAGCCAAACGTTCGGGCGGTTTCGTGATGTCGGGATCGACGACCAAGACCGTCGGTGTCGTGAATACGATAACTGATATTGCCATTACGATCAAGCGTACCGTGGCCAAAGTCGCCATGCAGACCACTATCGACCCGACCTTCTCCCAGAAGTACGGCGGTACGCTGACGATCAATTCCGTGAAACTCTCCAAAGCTGCGTCGCAGTCGCTCCTCATTGCCGGCACGCCCACGCCCGGCGCCATGAGCTATACCCACACGCAGACGCCGGCATCGGCTTCGGGGACGCAAAACAACCTCTTTTACCTGTTCGAAAACGGCACCCTGACTGTCGGCAACCGCGTTCTGCTAGAGATCAATGCCACCTACGATATGGACGGCAATGCCTCGACTTCGGACGACCGCTCGGAGGTAACCTATTCGATCGAGCTGACCGGCAAATCCGCCGGCGAGATCCTCCGCAACGGCTATTACCGCATCGCGGCCAACATCACGGGCCTCGTGGGTCAGGACTGCACCGTTTCGGTAACGGTCGCCGACTGGGAGATGCCCGTAACCCAGAACGTCGATCTGGGCGCTTAATCCATTCGCCGCGGGTTCCTGTCTCCGAGTGTCCGGGGCGGGAACCCGCTCTTTATCCTAAACCCTTCGAAGAATGAGAACTTGCCTTTTTATGCTGCTTGCAGCCCTGTTATCGTATGGGTGCAGCGAAGAGAATCCCTCCCTTCAGGAGCCTGCCGCACCTCCCGTGCAGGTGAATCCCCCGGACGGGGAGCGGGTGCAGGTCGCCGTCGCCGTCGTTCCGGCCGCCCGGATGGCAGTCTCCCGCGTTCCGTCGGAAGATGAAATCCGCGACGTCAATTTCTACCTCTACGCCACCGCTGCCGGGCTGCCGTCCGTACACCTCTATGCGCAGCAGTCCGACCTGCGCTTCGAGTGCCTTGCGGGACGCTACGAAATGCTCGTCATCGCCAATGCCGGCCTCGATCTCGGCAATATGCCTTACGAAGTGCTTATCGCCTACGAAGCCGCACCGCCCGCGGCGGACGGCTGTATGACGATGATAGCGCGGCGCGACATCGTAATCGAGGCGTCGTCTGCGGCGGTCAGGCTGGAGCCCGTCGAAGTCGTGCGCGTCGCGGCGAAGATCAGCTACCAAATCACCGTGGCGTCCCAATGCGCCGACATCCGGGTAAGGGGTATGCAGGTGATAAGCCAGCCGTG
>OHHP01001204.1_pt1 | contig 10690 bp, 8 predicted proteins | sample 1568121 | NCBI WGS metagenome assembly OHHP01 (sample SAMEA3879500, study PRJEB24766) | human gut metagenome | biome: human-associated habitat; feature: feces | place: USA | collected 1985/1987
ATTTTGAGCAGCTTGAACCTGTTTATGATGTGACTGCACAAGAAATAGAGGGCTATATAAAGAATTGTTTGCTCTAATTTGTTTGCACGAATCTACCAATGAACTTTTTTGCACAAATAGATTCATGTAGGTCGTCTTTTGCAGATATCTTTAATGATGGTGATGATGCTCTCCTAAAACCCGGTGAGGCAATGTACCGTGTCCCAATAGCTCGATAGGGCAGTTGAAGTTCCTTTCCAGCCATTCGGTAGTAACGCCTGTATCCGGATGGTAATCCAGCGTTTCGTTGACGCAAGCGATAGATTTTACCTGTTGCAATACAGTGCCGATGTCGTGACTGACAAGGATAATGGCACATTCTTTATTGATTTCAGCCAATAACTCATAAAGGCGTGCTTCGAAACGCTTGTCGATATACGTGCTGGGTTCATCGAGAATCAATACCGCAGGGTCGGAGATGATGGCACGTCCCAACAGGGCACGTTGCAGCTGCCCGCCGCTTAATTGCCCGATAGAACGGTGTTCGAATCCTTCAAGCCCCATGCGGGAAATAATCTGTTTACCTTTCTCTTTCTGTTCGGGGGTAAATCGTGAAGTGAGCGATTTTTGTATGCTTAATCCGGATAGGATCACTTCTTCCACGGAAATAGGGAACTTCCGGTCTATACTGTTGTATTGAGGCAGATAACCCAGGAAAGTAGAAGTGGTTTTAGTAGATGCTTTTTCAGGAGTATGGAATATAATTTCCCCTCCGGTTGGCTTCAACAGACCGAGGATGCACTTTATAAGCGTCGTTTTGCCGCCTCCGTTCGGACCTATAATACCTAGAAAATCCCGTTCGTAGATGCTTAGATTAACATCGTGGAGAACAGTGCGACCGTCATATCCGGCGGAAAGATTCTTTATTTCGATTATTGGTTTCATCGTTGGAAATGGCTTGATGGGTTCTTTCTTTATACGTTTATTTTGTTGCAGCCTGTGGCGCGAGGGCTTTGGCTACATTCAGCATTTCTTCTTCCCAGTCGTAACTTAGCGGATTGATAGGGATCACTTTCGTTCCGGTTTGCTGCGCGATGGTTTCCGCATTGCGTTTGTCAAATTCCGGTTGAACAAAGATTACACGTACATCTTCTGCCTGACACAGGTCTATCAAGGCTTTCAGATGGGCGGGAGAAGGTTCTTTGCCCCCTTCTTCGATGGAAATCTGATGCAATCCGTAGTCGCGGGCGAAGTAGGAGAGAGCCGGATGATAAATCATGAAGGCTTTGGCTGCTTCGGGAGCGGAGAGTTGACGGCGAATCAGGCTGTCGGTGTGCTGGATACGCTGGCAGAGCGAATCGTAGCGGTTTCTATAGTATACCTCATTTGCCTTATCCAGTTGGCTAAGGGCTTTGTAGGTGTTTCCTGCAATGATTAAAGCATTACCGGTAGAATTCCATACGTGCGGCTCTACGGCGTGGATATGCCCGTCGTTACTGTTATGTCCGTGGGCATGGTCGTGGTCATCATTGTTGAGTATGAGGTCGATTCCTTTGGAGGTGTCGAACACTTGGATATGGGGGGTATTGTTCATCAAACGATCCATCCAGGTCTGTTCGAAGCCGATGTATCCGATGCGGAAATAGGCTTTGCTGTCTCCCAGAGACACAAGTTGTTGGGGGACAGGATCATAGGTTTCCGGGCTGGAACCTTTTGGGACCATGCTGACTACTTTAAATTTATCTCCGGCAATAGCTTCCGTGAAATAACGTTGCGGTTCCAGGGTGACGGTAATCACCGGTTTTGCTTCGTCATCGTTGCTTGCTTGGGAAGAGCGTCCTGTGCAGGCTGCCATTAGGAGGCAGGCACTAAGGAGGAAAAGGGTTCTCATATCTTTTAGTTGTTTTTTCATGACTTCTTCTATTTCGGGGTTTCTTTCTTATCTTGTTTCTATTCTTATTTTCGGGCCCGTAATATTTCCCGTTTACCACCCGGAGGTCCGGGCAGGCGTTCTACTGTGAATCCGGCTGTCTGTAACATCCGGCGGACGACACCTTTGGCGCAGTAAGTGGTCAGGATGCCGTCTCTATCTAATAAAACGTAGAGGCGGTTGAATAGTTCTTGCGACCACATTTCCGGTTGCTTTTCCGGTGCAAAGGCATCGAAGTAAATGAGGTTAAATGAAAGATTCAGGGCAGGTGATTCGGCGTTGGTTACGCTATCATTGATATTGCTCATTGTTCGTTCTCTGTTCTCAACCCATTTGTTTACGTCTGTCTCTACTTTCCGTAGGGTGAAGTGTGGAGTGAGTTGCACGTCTTTCTCCCAAGGTGATGTATGAAGTTGCTTAAACAATTCGATAGCCGGTTGCTGCCGGGCGGTCGTCGTTAATTGCTCATCATTGGAGATATATCCTAATTGCTCTATCGTCTGCCATTCCAGTGGATAGAGTTCCAATCCTGTATAGAGTATATTCCGTCTGCTTCTTTCTGCTTCTTCAAGGGTGAGCCAGGCGTTTAGCCCTGTCCCGAACCCGATCTCAAGAATACGCGGAGTAGTGGCGGAAGAGGCTTTAAGTCCCATATCGATGAAAATATGTTGAGACTCCGTGCGTGCCCCTTTCGTTGAATGATAATGTTCATTCAATTCCGGAACAAACAGGGTAGCGCTCCCGTCGTCGGTTTTCTCAATAATCCTTTCCATCATACAATCTCTAATGCTTACTGTCTAACGTCTAATACTTTTTACCTGATATTTAAAATCCTTACCCTGCTATAGCGTCCCAGGCACTTTCGAGTGCATACAGGAGAAGAATATAACGTATCAGTTTGCCGACAAACATGGAAACTATGGTGAGCCATGTGTTGCTTCGCATAAATCCCAGTGCAATGGCTATCACTTCCCCAATAGCGGGAAGAAAGGTGAAGAAGGCCATCAATGCTCCTTTTCCTTGCAGGAATTTCACCATTTTGTCTACTTTCTCTTTCTTTACCTTGAAATATTTCTCGATCCAACTGATTTTGCCCAGACGTCCCATGTAGTAGCAAGTCATTCCGCCTACTGTGTTGCCCAGAGTGGCGGAGATCAGACAGGCTATCGGGGGCAGACCGAGTTTCACCAGTGCCACCAGTACCAGTTCGGAACTGAAAGGCACGATGCTCCCAGCCAGTAAAGCCGAGATGAATAATCCCGGGAGTCCCCATTCTATGAGGAGTTGTATCGTTGAATCTATAAAAGCGTCCATATATTAAAAGCGAATAAGAGGATGAGACCGACCAATGAAATGATGAAAAACACATTCGAACTTTTACTATTGGTCAGTACAAAGAAATGTCCGATCAGGATGCTGTTGCTTATGATAAGCAAAGGCAATAGGGCACTGCAATATATCGGTTGCAGGGCAATCAGCAGGAACAGGAAAATCGTCAGGTCTATCAGGAATTGGAGATAGGCGCGTGTGCGTATCTTATCCTCAAATCCGGCGGCGATGCAATGGACGGCACTGACGATGAACATCACCAACAGATAGCCGAGTATTGCCAGTTCCCAAGGCTGGAGGATTTGCAGGTTGAAGAATTCCCCGATAGTTAGTAGCTGATTGAAAGGGCGATAGAACAACTCCATCTCGTTGTAGAAGAAGGCGTGTCCGAACAGCATCCAGTATGGCAGCATCCATCCGAGCAGCGCACCGCAGAAACTACGCGGAGTGAGCGACTGGAAACGGTAGGCTTCGAGCAACCAAAGCACCGAGAGGATGGTGAACTGTGGGAACAGAATACTTCCCGCTCCGATAAAGAAGAAGGAGTAGAATAAATAACCCGCAGCTTGAGTTTGCTGATAGCTTTTAAACAGAAAATAAATGGAAATGAGAAAGCCCAGGGCAACAATATCTCCTGTATATAGGTAATGCATTTTCGGGCAGACGGTGACCAGCAGGAAATAGATAGCTGTCTGCATGGAAGCCCTCATACGGATAATGCTGAACTGATTGTTCAGCTCTATCAGAAAGTAACCGATGGTTGCATAAATCAGGAAGCTGACAATCCGGTCTGCCCACCCCGGAAGCAGAAAATCGCGGGCGGGTTGCCAGGCAGAAGGGCTGCCTTCGAGTACGGTTGAGGCTATGGAACCGGGAAATAAAAAGTAAGTCAACACCCAGCACAGGGCGCAGATAAAGATAACGGCAGGCAGGGTCCACCGTCCTGCCGTCACTTGACTTTGTAGTCTTTTATTTCTCATGAGTTTATTACTTGTTATCTCTTGATACTATAGGTACATTCGGTTGATATTCCGGATATTAATATCCTGCATGCTTGATGTTAACAACCATCCTGTCAGCTGTTAATACCTGATTCCTCAAGTATTAACAATTGTCGTCTAAACTATTAATACTTGATAACTCAACTATTAATGCTTGACAAGTCATGGTGTTCAACGCTATGCGGAATAGGGCTACTTGCGTGCGAAACTTGAATTACAAATCGAATCCGATATCGCGGCGGAAATACTTCTTGTCGAAGTCGATCATATCTGCCACTTTATAGCTCTGTGCCAGCGCTTCTTCCTTCGTTGCGCCATAAGAGCAGACAGCGATCACACGTCCTCCGTTCGTTACGATTTGTCCGTCCTTCATGGCTGTTCCGGCATGGAAAATGATGCTTTCGGTAGCGGCAGCCTGTTCCAGACCGCTGATAGGGAATCCTTTTTCGTAGGCTTCGGGATAACCGCCGCTGACAAGGATGACACAGCCGGCTGAACGTGGGTCCATCACCAGTGTTTTTTCGTTCAGGTTGCCTGCGGCAGTGCCTTCCAGCAGTTCCACGATATCGCTCTGAATGCGGAGCATGACGCTTTCTGTTTCCGGGTCGCCCATACGGACGTTGTATTCGATCACCATTGGCTCACCTTTCACATTGATTAATCCGAGGAAGATGAAACCTTTGTAGACGATATTCTCTTCTTTCAGGCCGTTGATTGTCGGCTCGATGATGCGGGTGCGTACTTTCTCCATAAATACTTCATCGGCAAACGGAACGGGGGTTACGCTACCCATACCGCCTGTATTTAGTCCTTTATCGCCTTCACCGATGCGTTTGTAGTCTTTGGCTACGGGGAGGACTTTATAGTGTTCTCCGTCTGTCAGTACGAATACAGAGCACTCGATACCGCTTAGGAACTCTTCGATTACAACGGTTGCCGATGCAGAGCCGAACATGCCACCCAGCATTTCTTTCAGTTCTACTTTAGCTTCGTCCAGTGTAGGGAGGATAAGTACTCCTTTTCCGGCACAAAGACCATCAGCCTTCAATACGTATGGAGCTTCCAGCGTTTCGAGGAAAGCGAGACCTTCTTCGAGGTTTGCGGAAGTGATGCTTTTGTAGCGGGCTGTCGGGATGTTGTGGCGCATCATGAAGCCTTTGGCAAACTCCTTGCTTCCTTCCAGTTCTGCTCCTTGAGCCGAAGGACCGATAACGGCAATATGCTTTAGCTCCGGACGGTTCTGGAAGTAGTCGTAAATTCCTTCTACCAACGGATCTTCGGGGCCTACTACTACCATTTGAATGTTCTCTTTCAGAGCGAAAGCGCTGATGGCTTCAAAATCGGTTGCTTTGATGTTGACATTCTCGCCTACGGCAGTTGTTCCGGCATTTCCCGGAGCAATGTACAGTTTTTCAACTTTCGGACTTTGGGCAATTTTCCATGCCAGTGCATGTTCGCGGCCGCCCGAGCCAAGTAATAATATCTTCATCTTTGTGCTATTATAAGTTATACTGTTATATATGATTCGTATAGATGCGGTGGACTTCACAGGTTTTATAAGTTCTGCTCAAAGTACCGGGTGATTTTCTCGTGCAGATGTACACGGTCGCGGCCTGCTACGTTGTGCTTGTGGCACGGGTAGATAAACAGGTCGGGATAAGTGCGGGCATCTACACAGGCTTTCATAAACGACAGGGTGTGCTGTGGCACGCAGGTATCGTCATGATCGTCGTGAATAATCAACAGGTGACCTTCCAGTTGACCGGCAAGATTCTTCAGGTTACATTCTTTGTAGCCTTCCGGATTGCTTTTCGGTGTATCCATATAGCGTTCGCCGTACATCACTTCATAATATCCCCAGTCGATGACCGGACCACCTGCAACGCCTACCTTGAATATCTCGGGATAGCGGAGCAGCAATGCCGTAGTCATGTGACCACCGAAACTCCAGCCGTGCACACCGATGCGGTTGCCATCTACATAAGGCAGACTTTTCAGGAATTCCACACCTTTCACCTGGTCTTTTCCTTCTTCAATGCCAAGATGTCGGAAAGTAGCATTTTCAAATTCCAGTCCGCGGTTGTCACTTCCACGGTTGTCGAGGCTGAACATGATATAACCTTTGTTGGCCATGTAGATATCCCAGCCACGTGCACCGTTCTGCCAACCGCCGGTGACCATTTGGGCGTGCGGTCCACCGTATACATAGACAATGGTGGGGTATTTCTTATTCGGATCAAAGTCCGCAGGTTTTATGAGACGATAGTAAAGATCAGTCATACCGTCGGCAGCTTTGATGGTGCCTACTTCGATGCTCGGCATGGTGAAGTCCTTGAATGGATCTTCTGCTGTCAGCAGATTGATGCTTTTCCCGTTTTGTGTGGCGATAAGGTTGATGCTGCGTGGCACTTCAGGGCTGGAATAGGTATCTATGAGGTAACTGCCGTTTGCACTCAGTGTGCCGTGGTGTATACCTTCCGGTGTGCCTAGCGGGCTACGTTTGCCTGTTGCTATGCTTACTTTGAAGAGGTTGCTTTGCAACGGGGAATATTCCGTGGAAGCTATGATGATTTCTTTCTTTCCACTGTTGAAGCCAAGCACATCTTGCACAAGCCAGTTGCCGGAAGTCAGTTGCTTGACCAGCTTACCGTCTGTGCCATAGAGGTACAGGTGGTTGAAGCCGTCGCGTTGGCTTTGGTAGATAAACTTGCTGTTGTCCCACGGCAGGAATACGATGGGGTGCTGGGGTTCTACGTATTTGGGATGTGTCTCTTCAAAAAGAGTTCCTATCAGTTCGCCTGTTTCTACGCTGTACTGGCATAGCTTGGCATGGTTCTGATCACGGTTCAGTTCTATGAGATAAAGGCTTTTGGCATCCGGTGCCCAACTTATATTGGTGAAGTAACGGTCGGTAGGATCACCTGCATTCAGATAAATTGTCTTCTGCGTTTCGGGATTGTAGATGCCTACAGTTACTTTGTGGCTCGTCATACCTGCCATCGGGTAACGTACATTGTTCAATTCGCCCACCCGTGCGGTGATGTCCACTAACGGATATTGTGTTACTATGCTTTCATCCATGCGATAGAAGGCGAGCAAGTCACCTTTCGGACTCCAGTAAGTTCCTTTGCTGATGCCGAACTCGTTACGGTGTACGCTTTGTCCGCATACGATCCCTTCCGGTTCGTTGGTTACGGCGCGATCGTTGACATAAAGATTATTATTCAGAGTGTAAGCAATATGGCCGCTTACGGTATTATAATCCTCATTGGCTGCCTTTTCTGGCAAGGCTTGTTTGCTGATGATTTTATCCGCTTTCCAGTCGTAAACGATATAATTACCGGGCAGGGTGATAAGCAACTGAGTCTTTTCAGCCCAAGGCAGGCTCACCTGATATAAATGACTCAGTTTACCCAGTTTTTCCTGTTCCAGTGCTTGGTTGATTCTCTCACGCGTCAGGAGTAGGGTTTCCTTTCCTGTTTTAGGGTTCACTGCAAACAAAGAGTCTATTTCGGGCTTGATGCACGTGTCTCCCCACCATTGCAGCCCGTACAGGCTTTTTGCAAAGCGATAGGTTTCTCCGCCGGGGATCAGGTCTTCCAGCGTCGGTTTCTTTAAATCTTGTGCCATAACGTTCGTTGTGAAGAGAGCGGATGATGCCAATAATACCACTCCCATCCATTTACTGATTATCTTCATGTTCATAGTCTTTTGTTAGTCATTCTCTTTTCTAAAACCTTTCACTTCTATTCTGCCCATTGGTGTACTTTTCACTTGTACGGCGGCACTCAGCTTGGCAAAGGCAGAGAAGAGTTCGTCAAACTGTTTCTCGTAACTGTCTCTGTCGGAAGTGACGTCTTCTTCCAGGTATTCAATACGTTTTTTTAGTTCTTCAAGCTCTTGCTTCGGGGCATGAGAGAGAAGATATTGCCGCATGTGTACGAAGGCACGCATGATATTGATGTTGACTTCGATGGCTTTGGGACTTCTAAGGATACCGGAAAGCATAGCGACACCTTGTTCGGTGAAGGCGAAAGGGGAGTAACGAAACCATTCGTTTGATAAGGTCACATTTTGTGACCTTATATTGTCTATCAGTAACTTACCTTCATGTTCAGTGAGTCTGAACATGAAATCTTCTGGAAAACGTTCTATATTTCGTCGTACTGATTGTTTCAAAACCTTTGTTTCTATCTCATACATTTCCGCCAAGTCAAAGTCCAGCATCACCTTCTGTCCTCTGATTTCGTATATCTTATTCTCTATGATGACTAAATCGTCCATCTAAATATATGTTTTTAAGGTGCCAATTTGGCACTTTATACTGTCTTTCAATAAGTTATTATTAACCTTTTAACTTGAGATCACATTTTGTGATCTCAAACTGTCTCTCAGCAACTTACTCTCCCTCTTCCCGCTTTCTCGGTTTAAACTCCCTTTTCGGCTTGAACTCCCCGTTTCCTCCCGGACGACGTTCTCTGTCAAACGGTTTTCTTTCCCTGTCTCCATCCTTGCGGAATTCCCTTGGCTTGAATTCCCCTCTGGGCCTGTCTTCTCTCGAACCAAACTCCCGGGGTTTACTGTCTCTTGGTCTGAATTCCCTTGGCTTGTCATCTCTGGATCTGAATTCTCCTGGTTTGCGGGGTTCTCTCGGTCTGAATTCACGTGATTCTCTTGGTCTGAACTCCCGTCCTTCTTTCGGTTTGAAGCCTGATTCTTTAGAGTCTTCTCCCTCTTCACTTTCACCTTCCTGTTTCTTGAATTCCTTGTATTTACCGTCGAAAATCTCGTATTTACGGAATTCACATTCCAGTGCACCGTTGAACAGAGGTATTTTGGCAGTCGGTTTCAGTCCTATCTGGTCGAAGCACTCTTCACGATAAGAGAGCACCCATGCCGTGTTTCCGGTGAAAGCGTGTTTCAGACGCTCGCCTATCATCTGGTACAGTCCCAGCAGATTATTGGTAGAAATACGTTCCCCATAAGGCGGATTGGTGATAATCATGGACTTTTCCGCCGGCTGTTCAAACTGCTGGAAGGGCTGCAACTTCAAGACAATGTCTTTCGATACACCTGCTGCCTTGATGTTGTGCGTTGCTATTTCGTTGGCCTGCGGATTATTGTCGTATCCGTATATCTTATGTGTAAACTCACATTCCTGACTGTCGTCGTTGTAAATCGTATCGAATAAATCCTGGTCGAAATCATTCCACTTCTCAAAAGCAAATTCCTTACGGAATACTCCCGGAGCAATGTTACGTGCAATCAGTGCCGCCTCAATGGGGATGGTACCCGAACCACACATCGGATCAATCAAATCACATTCTCCTTTCCAGCCCGTCATGAGGAACGGAGCCTCTACCGCTTCCTGACGATAACCGCGGCGGTGTAGTGACTCACCTGATGAGTCGAGCGAAAGCGTACACGTGGTTTGTGCAATGTGTATATTCAGCAGTACATCCGGGCGGTTGATTCGTACGGACGGACGTTTGTTGAATTTCTCGCGGAAATAATCTACAATGGCATCTTTTACTTTATAAGATACAAACTTAGAGTGACGGAATTCTTCGCTGAACACAACGGCATCTACAGCAAATGTTTTCTCCACATCCAAGATGTTTTCCCAACTGATAGCTTTGATTTGTTCATAGACTTCATCAGCATCTTTGGCAGTGAAGTTCTTGATCGGTTTCAGGATACGGATTGCTGTGCGCAAGCAGAAGTTTGCCTTGTACATCATTTCCTTGTCTCCACTGAAAGACACCATGCGTCGGCCTATTTCTATGTCGTTTGCCCCTAATGCAGTCAGTTCTTGTGCTAATACTTCTTCCAGGCCTTGAAAGGTCTTGGCAATCATTTGAAAGGATTCCATCTGTTTATTATTAATTTTACGATTTGCAATTTTACGGTTGAAGCTGCTGTAACTTCTTCTGTATCTATTGTTTCTATTGATGATTACTATTCTCTTAATATCCCTTTTACGGAACACTTGTACTTCTCGGATGTAACGCTTGTGTCTCTCTTCCGAAACACTTGTGTTGCTCAGCCGGAACGCTTGTGTCCCTCAACCGGGGCGCTTGCTTGCTGACTGCCGGTTACTTTTTGGCTTTAGTCTGTACAATTCTTGCTCCGGCCGGAACGTCTTCCGTCACCCAGATATTACCACCTACCGTGGCCCCCTGTCCGATAGTGATACGTCCTAAAATGGTGGCATTGGAATAGACGATTACATTGTCTTCCAGTATCGGGTGGCGTGGGATACCCTTGATCGGTTTACCGTCCGCATCCAATGGAAAGCTCTTGGCACCCAGAGTTACGCCTTGATACAACTTCACGTTATTTCCGATGACGCACGTCTCTCCGATTACCACACCCGTTCCGTGGTCTATGGTAAAGTGACTGCCTATCTTCGCTCCCGGATGGATATCGATCCCCGTCTCGCTATGAGCCA
>OHHP01001209.1_pt1 | contig 10653 bp, 6 predicted proteins | sample 1568121 | NCBI WGS metagenome assembly OHHP01 (sample SAMEA3879500, study PRJEB24766) | human gut metagenome | biome: human-associated habitat; feature: feces | place: USA | collected 1985/1987
CTTACCACTACTACTACAGGCTTGGAGATAGAGAGTTTGGATGAAGAGAGCTTGAAGTTCGGAGCAAATATTTTACCGCCGGAAAATTCTTATTCTTATTATTCTCTGATGTCTTACTTAGGACGAATTAACTATACTTTAAAGAGTCGCTATTTATTCACTGCCAGTTTCCGTGCTGACGGCTCTTCCAAGTTTCCGAAAGGAAATAAATTCTCGTACTTCCCTTCCGGAGCTTTTGCCTGGAAGATGAATGAAGAAGCTTTCTTGAAAAATGTGAAGGAAATAGATCAGCTGAAATTGAGGCTAAGTTATGGTCGTACAGGTAATCAAAGCATCAATACATTGGCAGCTTTAGCAATGATGTCTAAAAAATACTATAGTTTTAATACGGCTCAAGGTACTACCGGTTCACCAATTATCAACATGGGCGTTATTCCTGGAACTATAGGCAGTGATAAACTGCGCTGGGAGACTACGGATCAATATAATGTAGGTGTCGACCTGTCTTTATTTAATAGTAGAGTGAATTTTACAGCCGACCTTTATTATAAATATACCACCGATTTACTTATCACTGAGCAGCTTCCGGGTATTTCAGGATATCAGAGTGTAGTGCGGAATATTGGTTCTGTAGTGAATAAGGGGCTTGAGTTGAATTTGGGAACCGTAAATATGAATACGAAGAATTTTACATGGACTTCTGACCTGAATATTTCATTCAATAAGAACAGAGTGAAGAATATAGGTAGTGGAGATCGTATTCCTATTACTCCTACAGCCATTATGCAGGGGCATTTCCTGGATGTCTTTTATGTTCGTGAAGGTTATCCTATCGGCGCTATGTTTGGATATAAGACTGATGGATTGTATCAGTGTCGTGACTTTAGTGATTTCTATGATGCTAATGGTACTTTTATCTCTGATAAGGCTCAGCAGAAGGCCATCTATGACAATATAAAGGGAAATAATGGACAATTTACTTTGAGAGAGGGAGTTGTAAGTAGAGGAAATGCTGTAGAACCCGGTTATCTGAAGTTGAAGAAACAAGGAGAAGGGGATGTGATTACTTCGGATGATAAAGTATATCTTGGTTCCAATGAACCTAAGTTTTTTGGCGGATTTACCAATCGTTTCTCTTATAAAAATGTAGAATTATCTATTTTCCTGCAATTCTCTTATGGTAATAAACTATTCAATACTAATCATGCAATGCTGAGAGGATATAACAACTATAATATCGAACAGCAATATTATGATAATATGTGGACTATTGATAGACAGAACGCTCCCTTACACATCTATTCAGATAATATAGGAAGGCAAACTGCCACGGAACTGCAGGCTGAAGATGCTTCTTATCTGAAAATAAAAGAGATATCCTTCTCTTATCGTCTGCCTAAAAAAGCAATGAGGCATTTGGGGGTGAAAGGTGCTAAAGTATTTGTGTCAGGTATCAACCTGTTTACGTTTACAAAATATTCCTGGTATGACCCTGAATTCTCTTCTACTAACCCGTTAACTGGAGGATTGGATAAATATTCATATCCGACAGCACGTACATTTAATGCCGGATTCTCAATTGATTTATAATGAAGTACATCTTAATAACTATGAGTATGATGAAAAAAAATAAATATATTATTGCACTTTTATTACTCTCCAACTTATTTACTGGTTGTGAGATCGGATTCTTGGACAATGAGGCATTCTCTGATTTGACAAGAGAGGGATATTATGAAAAATTATCTGATTATGAGGCTGCTTTAGTAGGTTGTTATTATTATATATCCGGACGAGGAACCACGAAAGAGGGTACCTATGCGACAGGATTTCCTGTATTGGGAGAAGCTGGTACAGATGAGTGTTATATTGCAACGAATAAAGGTGCCAATTGGATATACGCCACTCAATTAGACCAGTATACTACACTTAATTCTGATAACTTAATTTGCCAGGAAGTATGGCTTAATAGTTATGCAGGAATTAATGCGACTAATGAAATTATAAGTCGCATAGACGAAATGAGTGAGGAAATACTAAATGCTACACCGCGTTATCGTGCAATTGCTGCCGAAGCTCGTTTTTTGCAAGCTTTGTGGTATTTTAATATGGTCAGAATATTTGGAGGAGTTCCGATTTTAACTACACCTTCAAGAAGCAGTAGTAACTATGAAGTGGATAGAAATTCTATAAAGGAAGTTTATGCGCATATTTTCACATTATTGGAATATGCAAAGCAGTTCTTGCCGGAAACTGTGTCACAATATGGTCGTGCCAAGAAGGCATCAGCTCATGCGCTTGCTGCAAAAGCAGCTTTGCATATAGCTTCATCTATGCAATTGCTGGCTCCTAAAATGACTGAACAGGTGAAGTTGGCAGGTATCAACTCATATGAGTGGAATTATACGGATCAATCAGGCAGGGAATACTCCAAGGATGAAACAATCAAGTATTATTATACTGTAGCACGTGATGAGGCGCGGACTGTGTTAGATATATTTGCTCCTAATTATCTGATGCCCAAATTTACAGATTGTTTTTATCCGAATGAAAGTTCTGATGAGATTCTTTTTGAGGCTGTATTGTCTACGGGATTAGCTAATGAAATGGGGGGCTGGTTTGGCTCGTTATTTGGTCCTATGGGACCTTCGGCAAAAGGTGGAGGACAACAGGTTATCTTCCCGGTTCAGCCTATTGTGAATGACAACTATACTTACACTATGACGGCTACGCAACCATGTGTTTCGGTTGATGATCGTTTTGCCTGGGCAATATCCACCTTCCAAATAACACAAGCTGGAGAAGTGAAAGCAATTGCTTTTGGACAACGTTATAAACAGTTCCAAATTGCTAAATTCCGCATCGATGTTCCCCCTTCATATAATCAGGATAGAACACCGGTTAATAATCCGATCTTGCGTGTTTCAGATATTTGTTTGGTATATGCAGAGGCTCAGGCTGAGTTAGATAATATAGAAGGTAAGGGGATTACAACAGATGCATTAGAGTTCTTGAATGTGGTGAGAAGAAGGGCAAAAGTAGTGGAATATACACCGACTTCCATATTGGAGGTACTTACTTACGAAGACCTGAAGAAACAAGGTAATAAAGAGATTAAGGGGTATGTAGCCACAAATCCTATTGAGCATTTCCGTCGGGCTATCTTGAACGAACGTATGTTGGAACTCCTGGGAGAAGGACATCGCTGGTTTGACTTGGTACGTATGGGGGTATTGAAAGAAGTGACGGAGCAATCCATCGATTATGCAAGAACCCGTCCGGGTGCCAATTTGAGTAATCCTAATATTCCAGTGCGCCATATTAGTGAGTTCCATATATTCAGACCTGTTCCTGCACGAGAAATATCTTTACATAAAGGGGCTTTGACTCAGAATGACGGGTATAATTAATTGAATTTTTGCCATGAAAATGAGAAATATAATTCCGCTGGTGACTGGAGGCACTTTGTTGGCTACTCTCTTTGGAGGTAGCACATTGCATGCGGCTACAAAGTCGAAACCTAATTTGGTATTAGTTTTGGTAGACGATATGGGATGGGGGGCTTTTGCCCCCAACCATGTCGATTTTACAGAGAAGGAGTTAAATCAAGAGTTTTGCAGAATACATGTCAAGGACTATACTGCCGAAGAGGCTTTTGAAGCAGCGCAAAAAGCGACTCCTTATCTGAATCGCTACTGTCAAGAGGGAGTTCGATTTACCAATGCCTATGTAACGGCCAATGTCAGTGCCCCTTCGCGTGCCGGGTTGTTAACATCTTCTTATCAGCAGCGATATGGATTATATATTATAAAAGAAGCAGAAACCGGAATTCCAACAACGGTACTTACTATGCCTCAGGTTATGAAAGATTATGGCTATGCGAACGGGGCTTTTGGAAAGTATCATAATGGAAAGGGGATGGATGAAATACATACCTGTTCTCCTGGACATCATCCTTTGGATCGGGGATTCGATTACTGGTTCGGGTTCAATAGTCATGGCACTTCTTATTATAATTCACCCATATTATTCCGAAACAGGGAAAACATTGCATGTGCGGAATATACTACTGATAAGTTTACAGAAGAAGCAGTTCAATTTATTAGGGGAAATGAAGGGAGCCCTAAACTTATATATTTAGCTTATAACGCCCTGCATGGCCCATTAGGAGCACCTGCACCGGATAAATATATGAGTCGTTTCCAATATAAATCGAAATTACTGAATACGTATGCTGCTTATACTGCAGCCATTGACGATGGAGTTGCAGCGGTGATGAAAGAGTTGGAGAAGATAGTACGATGTTGGTTTTTATATCTGATAATGGAGCTCCGGGAGGTGCTGCTGCCGTATTGCCAAAGAATGGTCCCTTCTCCGGTTTTAAGGGGCAGGCTTATGAAGGAGGGATACGTGTTCCTATGTTTATATGGTATGGAGACAAAATCAAACAGGGATATGTCTGTAATGAAATGGTTTCAGCAATGGATATATTTCCTACTTTTTTTGACGAAGCAGGTATTTCACTACCCAAACAGCAAGCGGTGGATGGCAAAAGTCTGATGCCTTTGTTGCATGGAACTTCAACGAAAGCTGTGCATGAGTATTTGGTCTGGATGTCTCAGCAGGCAGAAAATTGGGGAATGTATTCCTTGTCTGACCAGCAGACAGCCGAAGCTGCATTTATGGTGAGAAAAGGAGATTTTATGTTGCGATATATAATGGAAGAGGATACGTATTATTTGCATAATCTGAAAGAAGACCGTAAGGAAGGTGAGAACTTAATTGCTCAATACCCGGAGTTGACCCAAGAAATGAAGACTATTTTTAAAGATTGGTTTCAACAGATGATACCTCCTATCGGTTGGCGTCAACAGTTATGGCAAAATGTACAGTTCTGGATTCCTTCATTGCCCAAACCCTTGCCGGTGAAGCGTAAAACTAGCCATAAAAAGAAAACTAATATAGTAAAAACACTATGAAAGTATTTGACGGATATAAAAAGTAAAATAATATTGGATTATGAAATTAACAAGTAAAATATACCTTTTGTTTATTGGATGCTTTGTTCCGGTGATAAACTATGGACAACAGTTGTATAAGCCAGCGCATTTTGAAAGCCCCCGTTCAATGCCGATACAATCTGTTCCGGTTAGTAAAACAATCAATGTAGTTGATTATGGAGCTTGTCCTGATGATAATAAAAATGACTGGCCGGCTATTTGCAGGGCGCTGGCTGAATGTGAACGAAGTGGTGGTGGAGTGAGAATATTATTTCCGAAGGGGATTTATCAGATAAAAGTAGGAGAACGGAAGAGTAAGTTAACTCATGCTTTTAGTTTGTCGAATGTCTCAGACTTCATAATTGAGGGTGATGGAGCTATTCTTATCTTAGAAAATCCGGATGTTGCGTTGATGACATTGAAGAATTGTCAGGCTGGTGTTATTAAAGGGCTGACCATTGATTATAAAACCTTGCCGTTTACTCAAGGAGCGGTAGTTGATGTAGATATAAATGGCAAAACATTTACTTTTCGGTCGGATGGAAAGGGTGGACGGCCTACAGATGATAATTTTGCGAAATCAAAAACAAAGTGGGGGGTTCTATTCGATCGTGAAAATAATAGATTGTTGAAAGATAAAGCTCCTAATCTGGTGCCAATAAGAGAAGTCTCTAATTTAGGTGATAAGAATTTGTTTCGCATCGTGACAACCCAAAATGTGATTGAACAAATAGCTGTAGACGATCCATTTGCGATGATTGCTCGCTATAATGGCTGCTCTACTTATAGTGTGAATCAGTGTCGTCAGATTACATTCCTGAATAATATACATTATGCCGGTCCGGCCGGCTCTTTTGGTTTGAGAGAGTCAACGGGCATAAGCATTGTGAATTGCAAGATACAACAAAAAGAAGATAGGCTTATCAGTCAGAATGCAGATTGTGTACACGTCACTCCATCTTATGAAGGCCCTTGGATTGAAGGTTGTCTGTTTGAGGGACAGATGGATGATGCAATTAATATAAAAACTGAACTGGTTTATATTCTAAAAGCTATTTCAGATAATCAGTTCTTAGTTAGCGCTAAATTGCGGGTAAATGACGAACTCTCGCTTTTCAATCCGCGGGAGGGACGTTTGATAGGTACTTGTAGGGTGTTAGAAGCTGTTCCGATGGATGATGCTACAAAAATTAAGATAGATGCCCGGTTTGAAAATCTACAGATAGGTAGAGATAAAACGAAAGATATGTTTTTTAACGATAGTAAGTCTAATGATAATTTTGTGATTAAAAACAATGTCTTTCGTAATTCCCGACGTTACGGAATGCTTATTCAAGCGAAGAATGGGATAATTGAAGGAAACATTCTGGAGAACCTCAGTACGGGAGCGATTACATTGCAAAACAGTGCATCCTGGCCGGAAGGCTTTGTTCCCCGGAATATTGTAATTGAAAATAATAAGATACGTAATGCGGGTTTCGACCGGTCATATTGGGCAGAAGGCAAAGATATTGCTCCAATACTCATCCGTACGACTACTGTCAATAAGAAACAAGCAGAATGGAAAGGTATCAGGAACATTCGGATAAAGGATAATGAAATAATAAGCAATAGTGACCACACAATATTTTTGAGTGGAGCTCAGGATATTGTGATAGAGAAGAATCGGAACGATGCCCAAAGTGATGCTCCGTACTATCAGGAAAACTGTGACAATGTGATTATTAAGTAGTTTACCTTAAAAACTGAACAATATGAAACAAGTGAATTTAATATCATCAGTAATATTAGCTTCTGTAGTAAGCAGCATGCCGGGAAATGTGATAGCACAGCAGAAGAAAAAAGAGAAACCTAATGTCATTTTTGTATTGACTGACCAGTGGCGCAAGCAAGCTTTGGGCTTTAAAGGTGAAGATCCCGTACAAACTCCTCATTTGGATGAATTTGCTTCGTGGGCGGTTTCTTTTGATAATGCTACCTCATGTCGTCCGGTATCAGGACCGGGTAGAGCCTGTCTATTTACTGGAAAGTATTCTATCAACAATGGGGTCTTTGCGAATAAAGTACCGTTGGCTACGGATGAAGAGTCGATGGGACGGGTTTTCAAAGCTGCCGGTTATGCAACTGCTTATATAGGTAAGTGGCATTTGAATGGAATGAATGATCATGTAACTGACTCAGTGAGACGTCAGGGATTTGATTATTTTGTTCAATCTATGGGACATCAACCTTTTTTTCAGGGATATTATGTGCAGGATGATAAAGAACGTACTTATATTAAAGGTTGGGCACCTACATACGAAACTCAATTAGGTATCGAGTTTATCGAGAAGCAAAAGACAAGTGAACAGCCTTTTTGTCTCGTATTATCATATAATCCTCCTCACACGGGTGGAGGGCCGGGATTCGAAGATCGCTATCAGCCGGGTAAATATGGACCGGATAAAAAACTAAAAATGGGATATGGTTATGCGGGACCTGCTGAATACGAGGCACTTTATAAAGATATAGACTATGAAAAGAATCCGATACGAGGTAATTTGAAACCCATTCGCCGTTCGTCTGATACCAGTGCAAGAGTGATTCCTGGTTATTTTGGTGCTATAACGGCCATTGATAATGATTTTGGAAATCTGATGACTTATCTGGAACAAAATGATTTATTGGAGAATACAATTATTGTATTTACATCGGATCATGGTGAGAGCATGGGATCACAAGGATTAATGACAAAAGGAACTTGGTTCGAAGAATCCATGGGGGTACCGTGCCTCGTAGGCTGGAAAGGGGTTATCAAACCAAAGCGTGAAATAGTAGTATTCAATAGCATTGATCTGATGCCTACTCTATTGGGACTCTCCGGGTTGAGTATTCCTCAGGGAGTAGACGGTGTCGATTATTCTCCACTACTATTGGGAAAGAAGTTTAAGGCTCCTGAATATGCCTTTACTTCTTTTGATTTCGGAGGGGTAGAGGAATTGAAGGCACCTCGTTACTGGAGAGCGGTTTATACTTCCCGTTACACTTACGTATTATGCGGTATGAATCAAAATCGTGCCTTTACGAAGGATGGATTGGTGCTGTATGATCGTGAAAAAGATCCGTTGCAATTGAATCCTATTTATAAAGGTATGGGTTATGATAAGACTATCGATAGGCTCCATGCAGAACTGGTCAAGCACTTGGATGAAACTGGTGATCCTTTTATCAAAGAGTATTGGAACAACCCTGATGCCGGTTATCCAAAACTGAACAAAGTGACTATGGATCCATATAGTGCGTTAAGGAAATCAGGAGCTAATGCCAAAGGAGGTAAGAGTAAAGGAAATAGAAATAAGCAATTAAAAAAATAGATATGAAGTATAAATTATTATTGTGTGGTATAAATCTGCTGCTTTGTCTAAGCACTTGTTTTTCATCTGCACTGATGGCAGCTGAGACTGTGATTGATTTTACGGGAAAAATAAAAGACGGGCAGAATATTACTGCTGTGATAAGAAAAAGTATAGAAGAAGCGCCTAAGGCTGATTTGAAGTTCGTGTTTCCTAAAGGCGTGTACCACTTTTCTCCGGCAGAATCATTTAAAAAGACGTATTGCATTACGAATCATGAAAATGGAGAGAAGAATATAGCCTTTCTTTTTGATGGTTTTAGAAATGTAAAAATCGAAGGGGATGAAACCGAATTTGTCTTTACAGGTGCTATGCTTCCATTTTTATTCGTCAACTCTCAGGGAATTGAGTTGACCGGTTGTTCTATCGATTGGTCGATCCCTTTTTATGTACAAGGTGAAGTGATTTGTTCTATGCCTAAATCAAAAAGTTATGATGTCCGGTTTAATTCGGAAGGCTATGATTTTCAAGTAGCAGATAATCGATTAGTGTATCCTAATCAGGAGGGATTTTCTTATTCCGGTATAGGAGAGAGTCTGGTCTTTGATAAATATTCTAAATCACCGGTTTATAATTCGAATACATTGGACATACATCGAAAGCAAAATGCTATGGTTGAAAAACTGTCTAATGGAGACATACGCATAACAGAAAAAATCAAATCTTATCCTTCTGTGGGTAGTATCATTGTTTTTAAGGGACCAAATGGAGAGAATCGTTATGCACCTGCAATTCATGCATTAAAGTCCAAGGATGTGGTTATCAGAAATGTAAATGTATACCATGCTTTGGGAATGGGCTTTTTGGGAGAAATATCAGAAAACATCTCTTTAAAGAATTTTAATGTATGTCTTCGTGAAGGAACAGATCGTATGTTGTCGGCAACTGCCGATGCTACTCATTTTTGTAATTGTAGAGGGAATGTAGTGGTAGACGGATGTCTTTTTGAGAATATGCTGGATGACGGAACCAATGTACATGGTACTTATGTACGAATAGAAAAGATTATATCGAATCGGACTTTGCAGGCTAAATTGATGCATTTCCAGCAAGGAGGTTTTGAGTTTGCCCGTCCGGGAGATAAGAACTGGTTTATCATAGCACCTTTGATAAATCGACAAAATGAGAATAAGATTGTAGACTATCGTCGTTTGGATGATTATACTATGGAGCTTACGTTTGTCAAAGACTTGCCTAAGGAGCTTAAAGAAGGAGATTTGGTTGAGAATAAGACATGGAACACGGATAGTTTCGTCATGAAGAATTGCACGATTCGCAATCACAGGGCCAGAAATATTGTATTGAAAACTCCAGGAAAAACATTGATAGAGAATAATTATCTGAATTCTATGATGGCTTCCATTCTGATGCGTCCGGAGGCTTACTTCTGGTATGAAGCCGGAGCTAATGAGAATACAGTTATTCGGAATAATACCTTTCACAATTGTATATTAGGCGGCGGAGAGCAGGCTATGTTATTCATTTCTCCCCGGTTTGCCAAGAATTTTGATAAATCCGGCTGGATTGATAAAAATGTTGTATTTGAGAATAATACGATTCATACATTTGATAACAAAATAATCCATGCAACGTCTGTGAATGGTTTGGTTATTCGTAATAATAAGATAATTCAGACGAAGGACTTTAAACCTTATAACCCGAAGAATCCACTGGTTGATCTTTTTCATTGTAAAGATGTGGTTGTGAAGGGGAATATGTATCAGTTTGACACTCCTGAATTTATTCGCATGGATGAGGATACCAGACAAACAGCGAATATAAATCAAAAGTAGAATTCTAAAAGATAAATGATTATGAAATGGAATGCATTAACGAAAGTTCTTCGCTATGGAGGTTGGGGAGTACTTTGCTCTTGTCAGGGAGTAACGAATACCGGATATCAGCCTCAAGGCGAAGTGTCAGCCAAAGCACAGGCGCGTAAGATCATATTTATTATGACAGATACGCACAGATGGGATATGCTGAGTTCTATTACTCCTGAAATAAAGACTCCTAATCTGGATCGTCTGGCAGAAGAAGGAGTACGTTTTGACCGTGCTTATACTGTTTCCCCGGTGAGTGGCCCTGCCCGTTCGGCTATATTTACGGGATTGTATCCGCATACTAATGCTTCCTGGGGAAATGACATGCCTATTGCAGATAATGTAAAAACTTTGGGACAAAGGCTTTCTGATAACGGTTATTACTGTGCGTATACCGGAAAATGGCATTTAGATGGAACCGACTATTTCGGCAACGGG
>OHHP01001222.1_pt1 | contig 10568 bp, 9 predicted proteins | sample 1568121 | NCBI WGS metagenome assembly OHHP01 (sample SAMEA3879500, study PRJEB24766) | human gut metagenome | biome: human-associated habitat; feature: feces | place: USA | collected 1985/1987
GGAAAAGGTATGATGAACTTAGTGACAATGGGCAGTTTGAAGAGTTTAAAAAGCAGTTGATGAACGAAATTAATGATTTGCATATAGATGGACTCCCAAGGGTAGACAAACTAAATGCACTTGTGGGGAAATATGTGAATCTGGAATATACTCTGCCTAATGGACAAAAAGTGAAATTCCTTAATGATCAGAAAACATATCTGGGGAATCAACTGGAGTCTGAATTTGGAGGAGACAGGTGCTTCGGTATTCTGGCAGGCATGGATTTTATTCTAGTATGTACATATGAGAAGGACGGTGAAAATCCAGAGCTTCTGATTTATAAAAAGAGATAATGTTAACAAAAACCTTATTCCGTGAAACTTACCATAGTGTTACATCCCGTTTTTTCAGCAATAATACCTGCTGGAAACTGATTTTCGCAATACATTTTATTTCACCCACCAGGTTAAAAAAAATTTTGTTTTTTTACTGTATCATCATGCTCGATTTATCGTATTGGATTATGGAACTGCTGATGAAAGGGTTTTCTTATGTGGTGCTTCATCAAAAGATGCAGGCGCTAGAATAACCAGTATTGTTGAAGATTATGGAATATCTAAATATGCCCCGGTGATTGCCACGCTGTTGAAAAATCCAACCTTGATTTTACCACAATAGAGGGGAGCGAATGTATTGAAAAAGAAAACAAAATGTTACACCTAAAATGAAATTTTAAATTCCATTTTAGGACAGAAAAATATTTTACGAATGACCTATACTTTTACATGAGAGATGGTTATAATAGAGTTGAGGTTAAAGGAAAGGAGATGTTTTACATGGAAGCTGTAGTAAAGGATATGAATGTTGTAGAAGATAGAACAGCAATGGAAACATTATTTTCTTATCTCGATAAAGGAATTGATGATATGGAAGCAGGGCGGCTTCATACCGTTGATGATGCATTTCAGATTATCAGAGATAGGATGAAAAATGAATTATAGAGTACTAATCACAGATGAAGCAACGGATGATGTATTCAATTTGGTTAAGTATATTCACGTTGATTTATGTAATCCAGATGCTGCAAATAAGTTATATACGAATTTAAATAGGGAAGTCAATAACATGGGTGACTTCCCTTTAAAATTTGCTGATTCAGGGATAAAGTATAGAGGATATATAATACATAAAAAGATATATCAGTCATATTTATTGTTTTATATCATAAGCGACGAGAATCAGACAGTATATGTTCTTCGTATTTTGAAGGATATTATGAATTGGCGCAATATATTGCAAAAAAAAAAATCTATCATTTTTCAAATTATAGATGATAAAAGTAAGTGGTCGGAATCAAGCCTCCAAGTCTTCCAAAGATTTGGAGGTTTTCTTCTGCCCATTTTCAGAGGAGAATAATTTTCGAAACAAACAATCTGTGATACAATGTCCTTGAAGGTATTCAGAATAGAATTGGAGCGACCGTTGATACAACGGACCAGGAATCCTCACGCTTGTCATCAAATACAGCAGAAGCATTGTCGAGGAATTCTTTTTTCCAGTTGCGGAGCAGATTCGGCCGATTTGGAAGAAAGGCGGCGGATGTACTCAGTTCTTTACAGCTTATGGTGCAGATAATGCAAAAAATTGATTGTATAAAAGAAATGGGTAAGTTATAATATAGGCGTGGTCAGATGCCTTTTTGGGGATGACAATATCTGTTACAAAAAGGAGAAAGACCAGTGAATACAGAATTGAAAAATGAAGTGAAAGCGATTATTGCAGGAAAAGAACCTGCACTTGCATAAAGTTATGTAAGAAAAAGAGCCTTTGAGTTAAAATGACTTGGAGGCTCCTGTTATTTTTCAGTAAGGAGTTAGGAGTAGTAAATGGATATTAATAGACAGCAGAAAGCTCCAATTTATGAGGCACTTGAGGAATTTAAAAAAAGAAGAGTGGTTCCATTTGACGTGCCTGGGCACAAAAGAGGCAGGGGAAACCCGGAACTGGTACAGCTGCTTGGACAAAAGTGCGTGGAACTGGACGTAAATTCCATGAAACCACTGGATAATTTGTGCCATCCGGTTTCTGTTATCCGCGAAGCAGAAGAACTGACGGCAGATGCATTTGGCGCAGAAAATGCATTCCTCATGGTTGGGGGAACGACATCGGCAGTGCAGGCAATGATATTGTCAACCTGTAAGGCGGGCGATAAAATTATATTACCGAGAAATGTCCATAAAAGTGCACTTAATGCACTGGTGCTCTGTGGGGCAGTTCCGGTTTATGTGAATCCGGAGATGAATGCGAAACTTGGGATTTCTCTCGGAATGGAAATAGACCAGGTTGCCAGGGCGATTGAGGACAACCCGGATGCAAAAGCGGTTCTGGTAAACAATCCGACGTATTACGGGATATGTTCAGACCTCCGGGCAATCGTAAAACTTGCTCATTCCAGAGGAATCAAGGTGCTTACAGATGAAGCACATGGGACGCATCTGTATTTTGGGGAAAACCTTCCGGTATGTGGTATGGCAGCAGGCGCAGACATGTCTGCCATCTCCATGCACAAATCCGGGGGAAGCCTTACACAAAGCTCCATCCTTCTTACCGGGAAAGCGGTAAAAGCAGATCATGTCAGGCAGATTATCAATCTGACACAGACAACCAGTGCATCGTATCTCCTTTTATCGAGTCTTGATATTTCAAGAAGAAATCTTGCGTTGCGGGGAAGAGAATCTTTTGCCAGAGTTGCAAAAATGGCAGAATATGCCAGAAATGAAATCAATTCTATTGGCGGTTACTATGCCTATGGGCGTGATCTGGTAAATGGAACCAGCATTTACGATTACGATGTCACCAAGCTGTCCGTTTATACACTGGATATCGGGCTTGCCGGAATAGAAGTATATGACCTGCTCCGGGATGAATATGACATACAGATCGAATTCGGTGATATCTGTAATATCCTTGCGTATATTTCCATTGGTGACAGAATTCAGGATATTGAGAGACTCGTAGGGGCATTGCAGGATATCAAGAGGTTATACAGCAGGGACAGGACAGGGCTTTTGTCCGGGGAATATATCAATCCGGAGGTGGCGGTATCTCCGCAGAAAGCTTTTTATGCAGAAAAAAAATCGCTAAGCATAAAAGATTCCGTGGGATGCATCAGTGGAGAGTTTGTCATGTGCTATCCACCGGGGATTCCGATCCTTGCCCCGGGGGAACGGATTACAAAAGAGATTGCGGAATATATTCTGTATGCAAAAGAAAAAGGATGCTCCATGCAGGGAACCGAAGATCCGGCAGTGGAATATCTTCAGGTACTGGCATGAGTGGCAACAGGAGGTAAAGATATGCAAATGTGGTTTTCGGAATATCATACAGTTAATGTAAAACTGGATGTCCGGATAGAAGAGCAGCTTTTTTCGGGGAAAAGTGAATATCAGGAGATAGATGTATTTAAATCCTATGAATTTGGAAAAATGGCAGCATTGGATGGTGAAATTGTTTTTTCCGATGCAGATGAATTTATATATGATGAAATGGTGACCCATGTGCCGATGGCAGTCCATCCCAATGCAAAAAAAATTCTGATTATCGGTGGCGGGGATGGGGGTGTGGCGAAAGAACTCATAAAATACCCGTTTGTTGAAAAGATTGACGTGGTAGAAACCGATAAAATGTTTGTGGATGTATGCAGAAAATTTTTCCCGGAGGTGGCATGTGGGTTAGAGGATCCCAGAATTTCAATGTATTATGATGATGGGCTTAGATTCCTGCGTGGGAAAAATGATGAATACGATCTGATCATCAACGATTCAACAGATCCATTGGGGCATACGGAAGGTCTTTTTACAAAAGAGTTTTACGGCAACTGTTATAGAGCGCTGAAAGAAGACGGTATCATGGTGTATCAGCATGGAAGCCCGTTTTATGACGAGGATGAGGCTGAATGCCGGAAAATGCACAGAAAAGTCTACAAGTCATTCCCGATCAGCCGGGTATACCAGGCACATATCCCGACCTGTCCTTCCGGGTACTGGTTATTCGGATTCGCTTCTAAAAAGTATCATCCGCTGAATGATCTTGATGCAGAAAGATGGGATGCACTTGGAATGAAAACATGGTACTATACTACAAATTTACACCGGGGGGCATTTATGCTTCCAAAATATGTAGAGGACTTACTCGAAGAGGAAGAAACCCGGTAAAACAAATGATACAGGAGGAATAAAAATGAGCAGATTACTTATTATTGGATGTGGCGGTGTTGCACAGGTGGCAATCAGAAAATGCTGTCAGAACAGTGAAGTTTTCACGGACATCATGATTGCAAGCCGTACCCTGTCAAAATGTGACGATTTAAAGGCAAAACTTGAAGGGAAAACAGCTTCCAGAATTGAGACGGCAAGGGTTGACGCGGACAACGTGGAAGAATTAAAAACACTGATCCGTTCGTACCGGCCGGATGCAGTGCTCAATGTGGCACTCCCTTATCAGGATCTTACGATTATGGATGCATGTCTTGCCTGTGGAGTTGACTATATTGATACCGCAAACTACGAGTGCGAGGATACGCAAGATCCACAGTGGAGGGAAATTTATGAGAGGCGGTGCAAAAAACTGGGATTTACCGCTTACTTTGATTATTCCTGGCAGTGGGCTTATCAGGAAAAATTCAAGGAGGCAGGACTTACCGCAATTCTTGGAAGCGGGTTTGACCCTGGTGTCACATCGGTATTTACGGCATATGCGCAGAAACATTATTTTGATGAAATCCACACCATTGATATACTTGACTGTAATGGCGGAGATCATGGATATCCGTTTGCCACAAACTTTAATCCGGAGATAAATCTTCGGGAGGTATCCGCTAACGGTTCCTACTGGACGGATGGGCACTGGGTAGAAACCGAGCCGATGGAGTGGCGGGCACAGTATAATTTTGACCAGGTCGGAGAAAAAGATATGTATCTTCTCCACCATGAGGAAATAGAATCCCTTGCAAAAAATATTCCGGGTGTGAAAAGAATCCGGTTTTTCATGACGTTTGGACAGAGTTATCTTACACACATGAAATGCCTTGAGGATGTGGGAATGCTCCGGACAGATCCGATTATGGTAGACGGAAAAGAAGTGGTGCCGTTACAGGTGTTAAAAGAACTGCTTCCGGATCCGGCATCACTTGGACCACGGACAGTAGGGAAGACAAATATCGGATGTATTTTTAATGGGATAAAGGACGGAAAAAAGAAGTCTATTTATATTTATAATGTATGTGATCATCAGGAATGCTACAAAGAAGTGGAATCACAGGCAGTTTCCTATACAACAGGAGTACCGGCAATGATCGGTTCCATGATGGTTGTGACAGGACTCTGGAAAAAGCCCGGGGTATTCAATCTTGAGGAGATGGATCCGGATCCGTATATGGAGGCACTGAATAAATTTGGTCTTCCATGGAAGGTAGTCGAAAATCCGGTACCCGTGGATTGTTACAAGACAGCAGATCCTTCTGTCCATATGGATTGATGAGCCGGAGGAAAGGATGAAGATTAGTGAACTGAAAACTCCCTGCTACGTGATAGATGAGGGAAAACTGACAGAAAACCTGAAGATTTTGCATCATGTAATGCAGAGAACGGGCGCAAAGATCCTTCTTGCACAGAAAGCATTCAGTGCATTTTGTGAATATCCCCTGATTGGAAAATATTTAAGCGGGACGACGGCAAGCGGGCTGTATGAAGCACGTCTGGCACAGGAAGAGATGGGAAAAGAAAACCATGTCTTCTGTCCGGCATATCTGCCGGAAGAAATGGACGAACTGGTAAAAATATGTGACCATATTGTTTTTAATTCCGTTTCCCAGTTTCTGGTTCATAAGGAAAAAATCAAAAAAGCAGCTGCAGGGATAAGTACAGGACTTAGAATTAACCCGGAGTGTTCTACACAGGAAGGGCATGAGATTTATGATCCGTGCGGTACGGGTTCAAGGCTTGGTATAACGAGGGCAGAGCTTGACAAAGCCATACAAAACGGTTTTGACCTGTCGCAGATAGATGGGTTTCACTTCCATACGCTCTGTGAACAGAATTCGGATGCCCTGGAAACGACACTTGATGCCGTGGAAAAAAAGTTTGGAGATCTGCTGTACGGACGGAAATGGCTTAATATGGGTGGCGGACATCATATCACAAAAGCCGGTTACGACCTGGAAAAACTGGAGAACTGTATCCGGCGCATGCAGGAAACATATGACCTTGAAATTTATCTTGAGCCGGGGGAGGCAGTAGCCCTGAATGCAGGCTATCTTGAGACAACCGTGCTCGATATTGTCGAAAACAATGGGATAAAGATACTGGTTCTGGACACTTCAGCGGCATGCCATATGCCGGATGTACTCGAAATGCCGTATCGTCCGCCGCTTAAGGACAGTGGAAAAGCAGGGGAGAAAGCATATACATACCGGCTTTCTTCCTGTACCTGTCTGGCAGGTGATGTGATCGGTGATTACTCATTTGATAAAGCGATAAAAGTGGGTGACAGGCTTACATTCTGTGACATGGCAATTTATTCCATGGTCAAAAATAATACGTTTAACGGTATGCCGCTTCCGGATATCGCGGTTATGGGGGCGGATAAAGAATGCAGGGTAATCAGGAGATTTGGATATGAAGATTTTAAAGGAAGGCTGTCCTAGCCAGGATGGATTTCATATGCCAGCGGAGTATGAACCGCATAAAGGGACAATACTTATATGGCCGAAACGGCCGGGTTCCTGGATATATGGTGCAAAAAAGGCAAGAGAGGCTTTTGCGGATGTCATATGTGCCGCTGCGGAATCCGAGACGGTATATCTGCTGGTGGAAGCAGGGGAACTGGATCATGCACAAATGATCATTGAAGCTGTCCGGAAAGAAAAAAACTATCAGAAAAATTATCCGGTCCATTATATGGAAATTGCATCGGATGATGCATGGGCGAGGGATGTCGGACCGACCTTTGTTGTCAATGGGCAGGGGCAGGTACGGGGAATTGACTGGTGTTTTAATGCATGGGGTGGAATCTGTGACGGATTGTATGCAGACTGGGAAAAGGATGATAAAGTAGCGTCTTCTTTTTGCCGGAAGGCAGGATATGATCTGTATGATGCGCATCCGTTTGTGCTAGAAGGAGGGGCAATCCATACCGATGGAGAGGGAACCATCCTTGTGACAGAAAGCTGTCTGCTCAGCAAAGGCAGGAATCCGGAGCTTTCAAAAGAAAAGATCGGACAGAAGTTGATGGACTATCTTGGGGCAGAAAAAATCATCTGGATTCCATATGGAATCTACAACGATGAGACAAACGGACACATAGACAATGTCTGTGCATTTACCGCTCCCGGACATGTGGTGCTTGCGTGGACGGAGGATCCCAAAGATCCGCAGTATCCCTTGTCATCTGCAGATCTTGCAATATTGGAAAAAGAGACAGATGCCAGAGGGCGGAAGCTCATAGTCCATAAAGTCCCGGTTCCGGGGAAGCCGGTTTGTATAACGGAATATGAACTTGCTGGTTTTTCCTTTGAAGAGGGGGAGGAGCAGCGAAAAGCAGGGGAGCGGCTTGCCGCAAGTTATGTTAATTTTTATATTACAAATGGAGGAGTCCTGATTCCCCAGTTTGGTGATGAGATGGATGCAGAGGCTGTGAACATCATAGGGGGGCTTTTTCCCGGAAGGAAGGTATACCCGGTTTACGCACGTGATATTATTGTCGGTGGTGGGAACATTCATTGTATTACACAGCAGATACCGGCTGATTCCGGGAGGATGGGAGGAGCATGATATGAGAAAAACCACAGTGGCTGCCATACAGATGGGCTGCGGCAGCGATGTAAAAGAAAATATAGAAAGCATCGGAACTGATCAGGGAGGCCGCTGCACAGGGGGCGCAGGTCATTCTTCCTCCTGAACTTTTCGAAAGACCGTATTTCTGTCAGGAGAGAAGGTATGAATATTATGGATATGCAAGAACGCCAGAGGAAAATGATGCTGTCATCCATATGAAAAAACTGGCAAAAGAGCTGGAAACGGTGATTCCGGTGAGCTTTTATGAAGCCGGGGATCACAGACAGATGTTCAATTCCGTGGCAGTCATTGATGCCGATGGAAGTGTGCGCGGCATTTACAGGAAAACACATATTCCGGACGACCATTATTATCAGGAAAAATTTTATTTTACGCCCGGTGATACAGGGTTTCGGGCATTTAAAACCAGATATGGGACGATTGGTGTTGGAATCTGCTGGGATCAGTGGTTTCCGGAGACTGCAAGAGGCATGGCACTAAAAGGGGCGGAACTCCTTTTCTATCCAACTGCAATCGGAAGCGAGCCGATACTTGGCTGCGACAGTATGCCGCACTGGAGACGGTGCATGATGGGGCATGCGGCATGTAATCTTATGCCGGTCATTGCTGCAAACAGGATCGGGACAGAAACCGTGGAACCGTGCGCGGAAAATGGACAGCAGAGCTCAGCCCTCACGTTTTACGGTTCCTCTTTTATCACAGACGCAACAGGGGAAGTGACAGAAGAGATGGACAGGGTATCAGAAGGCTTTATCCTGCATACGTTTGATCTGGATGAAATAGAAGAAGAAAGAAGAAGCTGGGGGCTGTTCCGGGACAGAAGACCGGAAATATATTTGAAAGAATAATGACGGCGCGGCTGCACATATGGAAAATTTTTGTCATATGATAAAGCATACCTGAATAAAATGAAAGGATGCAAAAAAATGGCAATATTTACCAATCAGGCACAGCTCCGCTATGGAAACGCTGTAGCCAATTCCAACGTTGCAGTGGGAGAAATCCTTGAGGTACTTGCCGCAACCAAAACTGCGGTACGCAAAACATACGGGCAGAATGACCGTGTCACCTATGTTGTGAGCATAGTGAATTCCGGAAATACAGCCATGACAGGACTGACGGTTGCAGATGATCTGGGGGCATATGCATTTGGCACAGACACACTGGTGCCACTGACGTATGTGGCAGATACCGTGCGTTATTACAGCAATGGAATCTTACAGACCACACCGGCAGTCACGGCAGGACCACCCCTTTCCGTTTCCGGGATCAGCGTACCGGCGGGGGGAAACGTGACCATTGTATATGAGGCAGAAACCAATGCGTTTGCACCTCTTTTGGCAGAATCGGAGATTACCAACACGGTGACCGTTTCCGGAGGGGGAATTACACCGGTTACTGCAAAGGAAACCGTCATTGCGGAAAGTGGTCCGAAGCTGACGATCACCAAATCCGTCAGTCCGGTTCCGGTTACGGAAAATGGAACACTGACCTATACGTTCCTTATCCAGAATACCGGAAATACTGCGGCACTGGCGGCAACCGGCGCAGTGGTGACAGATACATTTGATCCGGTACTTTCGAATCTTGCGGTATCGTATAATGGAACGGCATGGTCGGATCCGGCAAATTATTCCTACAATGCCACGACCGGTACGTTTGCGACGCAGGAAGGGCAGATTACCGTACCGGCAGCAACCTTTACGCAGGATGCCACAACCGGCGAGTGGACAGTGACACCGGGCGCAGGCACACTTACCGTAACCGGAACAATCTGAGTTTTCTTTTCAGGGGATTACCACGAAATGGGGGGTAATCCCTTTTTTGCGTGACATGGCGCAGTGCTGAGTGAACAGGAACGTGGTGCTTGCATTTCCGGTATAGTTATGGAATAATTAAAAGAAAACATATGAATGCAAAATATAAAGTATAAAGGACAGGGTGAGAAACTGAAAGATGAAAAAGTATATGGGGAATAAAAAAGAAGTACTTTTATTTTATCTTCTGATGATTGCGGTGATTGGCTGGTTTGTGGTAGCGGAGACAGTGTATCCGTCAGAACGTATCAAAGATTCCGGATCGGAGAATCTTGCATACAGGGGGACATTTACCTGGCAAAGAGATCAATGATGACCATTATGGACAGAAGCATATCATATCAGATTAACGGTCTGGAGAAACCACAGAAAATCAGTGGATTCTTAAAAGAAAAAGGGTATTCCCGGCAGAATCTTGTGGATTTGCGCAAAGACGAACAGGCAATCTGCCTGAACGGGACGTATGTACATATGAACCACATGCTTGCAGAAGGGGATGTTCTGACCGTATGGATTCGGGAAAAGGAAAATTCCGGACAGATCCGTCCGGTAAAACTGCCGTTTGCCATCGTTTATGAGGATGAGGATCTGCTTGTGATCAACAAACCGGCAGGAATGCCGGTTCATCCATCCCGTGGGAATCCGGAGAATTCTCTCGGCAATGCACTGGCATGGTATTTCAAAGAGCAGGGGGTTCCCTTTGTGTTCCGCTGTATCAACCGGCTGGACCGGGATACCTCCGGGCTTACTATTGTGGCAAAACATGCGGTTTCTGCGGCGATCCTCGGGCAGATGGTGCGGGCAAAAGCCGAGCAGGGACTAAAAGCACCCGGGATTCACCGGACGTATCTTGCGATTGTGGAGGGAAAGGTTATGCCGGTTTCCGGTGTCATTGATGCACCGATTGCAAGAAAAG
>OHHP01001230.1_pt1 | contig 10497 bp, 10 predicted proteins | sample 1568121 | NCBI WGS metagenome assembly OHHP01 (sample SAMEA3879500, study PRJEB24766) | human gut metagenome | biome: human-associated habitat; feature: feces | place: USA | collected 1985/1987
ACTTAAAATCCTGTTGTAGCGATACAGTACCGGTTCGATTCCGGTCGCCGGCATTCATCGAAAGGGCACTTGACAAGAGTGTTATAATAGATGAGAAGAAGTTAATAGAATATGTGTGCGTAGCTCAGCTGGATAGAGCACTTGGCTACGGACCAAGGTGTCGGGAGTTCGAATCTTCTCGCGCACGTATGCTAAATAGTCTTAAATTCTTGAAAAATCAAGGGTTTAAGGCTATTTTTGTATATGCAGATTTTATGAATCCTTTTTAATGCGGAAAATTCCATAAGATGGTATAATAAAAAAGATAAATTACTGGAAACAATGAATTAAGGTAACCTTAAGGTTATTCGAGTTGGAAAGTAAGATTTACGTGTTAAGATGGCATCATCAAAGATAAGAGGAGGAAAAAATATGTGGACGAGAGCGGAATTAAAAGACAGAGCAAAGTTTGCATTTAAAAGAAACTATTGGAGAAGTGTGCTGATCAGTTTACTGCTGGCGCTTTTGATAGGAGGCGGCAGTGGCGCAGGAAGTGCAGGTTCGGCTATGTCATCAGCTTTAGGAAGTGACGGAAGTGATATTACCTCGGACTCCTATGATGATTTTTATGATGACGCAGATGACATCTGGTATGGGATGAATGATGTCTATGACAATACAGATCATACAGCACTTCTTTTTGCAGGAGTCATTTTTGTTGTGATCTTTATGATTGTATTTGTGATCATTATGACTGTTACAATTCTTTTGGATGCATTTATTTTTAATCCATTGGAAGTGGGATGTAAACGTTTCTATTTAAGAAACCTCAATGAGGCAGCTTTAGTGGGAAATGCCGGATACGCATTTGATAACAATTATAAAAATATTGCAAAGACAATGTTTTTCCGTGATCTGTATACTGTTTTGTGGTCAATGCTTTTTATTATTCCTGGCATTGTAAAGTCATATGAATACCAGATGATCCCATATCTGCTGGCAGACAATCCACAGATGACAAAAGAGGAGGCATTTGCAGAGAGTAAGAGAATGATGCAGGGACAGAAATGGAATGCATTTGTTTTGGATTTATCATTCATTGGATGGGATATTTTATCTGGAATGACAATGGGAATCCTGGGAATCTTTTATGTGCAGCCATACAAAGATGGAACACATGCCGCATTATATGAAGCTTTAAGATACAGAACTCCGTATCAGCAGATTCAGAATCCGGCACCTTACCAGCAGAATACTGCAATGAATCAGCAGACAACAGAGATGCCGAATAGATTTGAAAATCAGAATATCGATCAGCCGTTTGAGGACAGAACGGATTATTAGGAGAACAACTACGGATGGATTACAAAATCTTGATCGCAGATGATGAGCCGGAGATCAGAAATCTTCTCCGGCTTTATCTGGAAAATGAAAACTATCATGTAATAGAAGCGGAGGACGGACAGCGGGCGTTCGATTTATTGCGGGCAGAGCAGCCGGCATTATGTATTTTGGATATTATGATGCCGAAGATAGACGGCTATCATGTATTGCAGCAGATTCGCAAAGAGAGTAATATTCCAGTGATCATTTTGTCAGCGAAGGACGCAGATTCGGAAAAAATCCTGGGATTAAATCTGGGAGCAGACGATTATCTGGCAAAACCGTTCAATCCTTTAGAGGCAGTTGCCAGAGTGAATTCTAACATTAGGCGTTTTTATTCTCTTGGAACAAAAGTGGTTCAGGAGGGAAATTTAGCTGTTCGGGATCTGGTATTGAATCAGGACGCGTGTACTCTGAAAAAAGGAGACAAAATCATACAGCTGACCTCTGTGGAATATCGCATCATGGAACTGTTAATGAAGCATCCGGGCAAAGTCTTTACAAAACAGCAGATTTATGAACATGGATGGGGGGAAGATTATATTGTGGCAGACAATAACATTATGGTCTGCATCAGTAAGCTGCGGGCAAAACTGGATGATAATCCTTCCGCTTATATTCAGACAATCCGTGGTCTGGGATATCGCTTGGAGAAGTAAATGAAGAAACAGAATGATTTACAGTGGTTTTTGATCAAAAAATTTATTGAAATACTAGCAGTTGTTGGAGTTGTGGAATATCTGTTGACTTTTCTGGTCAACAGATTTGTGCTGCCTAACGTACTGCTATATTTTTTTCCGGGCGTGGAAGAAAATCCGCTTTTGCTCGGCTCCGGCGTGATCTTCTTCCTGTCTGCAGTTTTAATGTTACTGATCTTAGGAGCATTGAATGCAATGTTTCCATCACCGCTTCATGAGATGGTACAGGCGGCTCTGGAACAAATGCAAAAAAATTTCATGCATACCGTTTCCGCTGGAAAAACTAATTTTTCTTTTTATGAATTAAACAGAGGGCAGGCAATTCTGCTTTTTCTGGTTGCTTTTGTAGTAGTGTTGGTAATTTTAACCCCGTATGTGTTAGGGGCAGTTTGTTTTGCAAAAATAACGATTAAAGAGTTTCGTCAGATCCAGAGAGAGAGGGAGGAGGAACAGACGGAGTTTGACCGGAAAAGAAATCTGATGTTATCAGACATTGCGCATGATCTCAGAACGCCGATGACCACGGTTAACGGTTATGCAAAAGCGTTAGCAGATGGCATGGTCAGGGATCCGGGAAAGCAGCTTGAATATTTGCAGGCGATACAGAATAAGTCGGCAAGGATGAACGATCTGATTCATCTGTTATTTGAGTATGTAAAATTAGACAGTGAAGGTTTTTCACTGGACAGAAAAGAAACAGATCTGAGTGAACTGTTACGTGAAAATGCTGCACTCATTTATGCAGACTTTGAAGATGCAGGGATGGAATTCGAGATTGATATTCCGGAAGAAGTGGTTTCGGTATCCGTTGATCCAATCCAGTTTTCCAGAGTGATCACGAATCTTTTGAATAATGCAATGAAGCACAATGAGAGTGGTACGCATATAAAGATTGGCATGTACCGGAAAAATGGATACATTTATATTCTTGTAGCAGATAGTGGCAGGAGAATTCCGGGCGAGCTTGCGGAACATTTATTTGAACCATTTACAAAAGGAGATGTATCCAGAAAAAGTGGAAGTGGAAGCGGACTAGGACTTTCGATTGCAAAAAAAATCATTGAAATGCATGGATTTCAAATGGATTTTATACAACAGCTGGACGAGAAAAAAATTCCGCAGATTGCAGGCTATACAAAACAATTTGTCATCCAGATCGCGGACGACAGCTACGACTCATCCCTCACGGCATGACGAAAAGCGCAGGGCAATAAAAAGAAAGCTGCGCATATAGACAAGCCGGAGGGATTTTTATATAATGAATAAAAAGTATTGCAACAGGAAAAAGGAGACTCTCATTGGATACATTTGAGATGTTAAAAAGGCTGTTAAGCCAGAATGAATTTGAACTTTTGCTGCCGGATCAGACAGGAGCAAAAGAAAAGAACACGGATAAAACAGATATTCGTCTGGTATATCAGATGAATGACACGATAGAAAGCTTTCTTGTTTTTAAGGAAGCAAGAATGACAGGTACATACAAAGAAGATTATGAAGGGGCTATTGAGGCCTCTTTTTATCGCGATGGGGATGATTACGCACTTGTTGTCCGACAGGAAGAGGAGGATTGTGTTGTCACTATCCTTTTTAAAACGCTGGAGCTGGAAACAAATCTGTATAATTATGGTGATATTGCGCATTTTTGGAGAAAAGGTTATGAAAATCTGCGGCAACTGGAATTTCGTATTGCGGTATTATGGGATAAATATGAGTATCTTGGTGAGGCTGTCTGCAATGAGGAAGAACGAAAACTCGTGCAGTTAGCCTATTTTCCACCTCTGAATTATACCTGTTATCCGGCGGTTTCAAAGCAGTACATTGTGCCGCGAGACAATCCATGGATACCGTCGGATGGTGCATTTTCCTTGATGAAAGAGATGGCAGAGCAGGTGGGTGACAGAAAAATTGAAAAATGGATACATTTTTATGAAAGGTATCCATATCCTGTTGTTGCAAGGTGTCTTGCAGTTTTATTACATCGGAATGCGCATGCAAAAGTAGTGGATCTGATCACAGAGAGGTTAAAAAAAGCGACATCCGTTTATCCTAATCGATCTTTTGGCGAAAAAGAGGATGAAAATATCGGGAAACTTTTAGGGCGGGCAGAAAAACGGAAAGAAGAATTGGAGCGTGCGGGAATCCATGCGGAGGTACTGCACGAAGAGCCGTTTACGACCGCAAAGGATACGCTGGATTTTCATGTGTATGTCATGCAATTGAAAAAAGGCGTAATAAACAGAAAAGTTTTGATCGAGGAAATTTCAGAATAATCACAGAAAAGAAAGAAGAATTTTGCAATGAACGAATTAATGGAGCAGATTAAGAAAAAAGATGCCAGGGCATTTACGCATGGAGGAAAATTTCATGCGGATGATGTGTTTTCGGCAGCACTTTTATTTTATATAAATCCGGAAATTACGATTTTACGTGGAAATCGTGTGCCGGATGATTTCGATGGAATTGTGTTTGATATTGGAAGAGGTGCGTATGACCATCATCAGAGGGACAGCAGAGTCCGGGAAAACGGTGTGCCATACGCTGCGTTTGGATTGTTGTGGGAGGCAGTCGGTGCAGAGATCCTTGGGGAAGAGCTGGCAGAGGAGTTTGACGAGGCTTTTGTGCAGCCGCTGGATCATAATGATAACACGGGGGAGAAAAATGAGCTTGCAAACCTGATTGGCAATTTCAATCCGACCTGGGATGCACAGGGTGGAAATGATGAGGCATTTTTTCAGGCAGTAAGCGTTGCAGGCATGATCCTTGAAAACAAATTTGAGCGTTATCGCGGAAATGAGCGGGCAGACAGGCGCGTGGAGGAGATTTTAGAAGAACACCGGCAGGCGGTTACATCTGGTAAAAGGGACAGCGAAGATGCAAAGATTCTGATTTTACCGGAGTTTGTGCCGTGTCAGAAGCGGTTGTCGGAGACGGAGATTGCATTTGTCATATTCCCATCCAATCGTGGTGGATACTGTATACAACCACAGAAGAAGGAATATTCCATGAATTACAAATGCAGTTTTCCGGCAGAGTGGCTTGGTCTTGAAAATGAAGAATTGGAACAGGTTACCGGATTACAGAGTGCAGGATTTTGTCATAAGGGAGGATTTCTTATGACGGTGGGAATGTTAGAGGACGCGGTGAAAGCCTGCCGTATCAGCATGGAGTTATATCATGAAAATCCGACAATCGTAAATCTCGGCGGGGATTCCTGTATAGATCCGCTGTTAAAGCAGCTTCCGGGAATGCAGGAGGCAACGGTGATACATATGGATTTTATGCAGCTCCCAGAGCTTACAGTGGATGGAATTTACGGTGAAGCAGCGATGGACAAGCAGCAGTGGAAAAACGAAGTCAAAGAGAATCTGAAACGGATTTTAAAACAGAAGCCGGAGGCAGTATATGTGGAAGGAAATGTGTTTGAGACATATCCAATCGTACATCAGCTGCGGAAAAAACATATTCCAGTATTGACAATGATGGAAAAAGATGGACAGAAATTAATCATTCAAATTCCTTCCGGGTCTTAAGTTACAGGAAGATAAAAAGTAGAGAGGAGCAATTTTTTTGAAAAGTAATAAATACGAAATTGATATGTGCAACGGTTCCATAATGGATAAACTGGTTTCGTTTGCACTGCCATTGATGCTGTCTGGCATTTTACAGTTAATGTTCAATGCAGTGGACATTATTGTTGTGGGAAGATTCAGTGGAAGTGAAGCGCTTGCAGCAGTCGGTTCCACAACGGCACTGATCAATGTTTTTACCAATCTTTTTATTGGAATCTCACTTGGGGCAAACGTGCTTGCAGCAAGATTTTTTGCTGCCGGACGCAAGGAGGAAATGTCAGAGACCGTACATACCTCCATCACGCTTGCGCTAATCAGCGGAATTCTCATGGCGTTTGTTGGGCTTGTTTTTTCCAAAGGGGCATTGGAATTAATGGGAACACCGGAAGATGTGATCGGACTGTCGACGCTTTATATGCGGATTTACTTTATGGGAATGCCGTTTTTTATGCTGTATAATTATGGTGCGGCGATTCTCCGTGCAGTGGGTGACACAAAAAGACCATTGTATTTTCTGATCATCGCAGGAGTGATCAACGCAGGCTTAAATATGGTATTAGTGATTGTATTTGGACTTGGAGTTGCGGGAGTTGGAATCGCCACCGTGTTTTCCCAGATGGTTTCCTGTGTGCTGGTTTTGACCTGTCTTTGCAGAACAGAGGGAAGTTATAAACTTTCTTTTTCAAAACTTTCTATGAAAGGCTATTACCTGAAACAGATTTTTCAGGTGGGAATTCCGGCAGGCATACAGAGTACCGTCATCAATTTTTCTAATGCATTACTACAATCGTCAGTTAATTCTTTCGGTTCAACCGCGATGGCAGGTTACACGGCAGCAAACAATATTCTGGGATTTTTGTATGTTTCCATCAATTCTGTGACACAGGCATGTATGAGTTTTACAAGTCAGAATTTTGGTGTTGGAAAGTATAAACGAATGGACCGCGTACTGATCGACTGTATGATTTTATCGGTGGGAGCAGCACTTGTTTTAGGATGCGGGGCGTATTTTTTCGGAGCGGAAATATTACAGATTTATACAGAGGAAGCAGACGTGATCCAATGTGGTGTTGAGATTTTATCCATCACGACAGTTCCATATTTTCTGTGCGGTATTATGGATCTTTTTCCGGGTGCACTGCGTGGAATGGGATATTCCGCAGTGCCAATGGTATTGTCTATTATCGGAACTGTCGGAATGCGTGTTCTGTGGATTTTTGCATTTTTTCCACAGCACAGATCACTGTATTTTCTGTTTATTTCCTATCCGGCATCGTGGATCGCAACGATCGTAATGCAGGTGGTATGTTACTATTTTGTAAGAAAGTATTGTTATAAATAGGGGGAAAACGAACCAATGATAATCTGTAAAAACTGTGGGGCGGAATATGATGATGAGCAGGATCGCTGCCCTTATTGTGGTGGGGATAACTTTGGCAAATCTGTCCAGGTGCATGAGGACATGATGAATGAGCTGGAACGTGAAAAAAAACGGTGGAAGGAAATGCCGGAAAAAGTGGCTGGCAAAGGAATGTCGTGGACAGCAAAGCTTGGGATAGCAGCAGTGATAATGGTTGCAGTGATCTGTATCATTGTATTTATTGTTTCCAGTATTTCCCATAAAGTATCTTATCGGGTAGAACAGAAGAATCTGGAAAAATTAGAAAGCCTGTATCAGAGCGGAGATTATGAGGGAATCTGTGAATATCTGAAAACAGTGGAATATACCTATCAGTCTTATTTTGATAAATATACAGAGATTGCGGGAATGCAGCGTTATTTGAATTATCTGAATGACGAGGATGATTCTTATCTGCAATGGATCGTAGAGAATGATAAGGCAGATGCATTGAGCAACATCAGTTACATCGTTAGTATATTAAATGAATGTCAGGAGGCAGCGGACGCATATTACAAGTATGAGGAAGAGGATGCTGTGGCATATTACAAAGAATATTGTTATGATTATATGAAGGAACACTACGAGATATCTGAGGATGAGATAAAGTCCTGCATAGATAAAGCCGGTGGGTTGACTTACGATGATAAAGATCAGATTACAGAAGCGTTACAGAAACTTGCAATCAGCCGATTAAAAGACAAAATGGAGTAAAGTATATGAAATGTTCAAAGTGTGGATATGATTATCCAGCCAGAGAGACAAAATGTCCTTATTGTGGAGAGCCAAATAAACTTGGTATGAAATGGGAAAAGGAGGAAGACGAAACAAGAAAAGAAACACTTCTTACCAAAGCAAAAGTGTTACATTCCATGCCGCTTTATGTTGCTAATAAAATTATGAATATCATTCTTTTGCTGGCAGTTGTACTTCTTGTTGTTTTATTTCTTGTCTTTTTCATTTTAGGCTATGTGGATGAAAAGCATACAGAACATCAGAAAAGATCAGCATCGGTAGAAGCAGCAGAAGAAATTTTCAAGACGGGAGATAATGCAGCGTTGGATGCGTATCTGCATGAGTATGAAGTTTATGCAGAGGACGGGTATGAAAAGTATACAGAACGTGTAGATATCTATGATAGATACAGCCATTTTATAGAAGATGTGATGGATTTAAGGGAGAAGTCTGACTGGGAAAGTGACAAAACGCCAAGGGCATATGAAGTGGAAGATATCCTATACTATGCGCATGAAATTTTGCTTCAGGATGATTATCGTATCAGTGAAATTGAATTTCAGGAAAACCAGAAATATTTCAGTGAAATCCAGCAGAATACGATTGCAACATTAATGGGGACTTTGGAAATGACAGAGGAAGAAGTGAATGAATTTGTAAAGTGCGATCGATATTATGATGAGGAGGAAACTTTTGTAAAAATAATTTTTGAGAGAAAGGGGTGGGAATATGAAGAAAATTAATATCACCTTTTCTTTTCGGGATGAAACTGGAGATTACAGCGTAAAAGTGTTCCCTTTTGTTATAAAATGCATAGTGTCAGTGATCGTGGTATTTAATTTTATAGTAATTGCAATGGCATTACCAGGAGAAATCAGTGATCATGTGAAATATTCAGGAAAGGAATATTATAAATCAAGGTGTGAGGAAAAGTATATTGACAGGGAGTTTGACAGTCTGCATGACTATTTAAATCTGTATCATCTGCAGGGAGAAGATTACGGGATTTATTGGGAGATGGTAAACGGTTATGAGGATTATACCATATATATGAATTATAAATCCATGGAAGAGCAGGAAAATATATCTTTTTCTTATATGGGAAAGTATGATCAGCCGCAGGAGATTTCCTTTATAACATCGCAGAAAATAGAAGAGTATCGCAATAAAGTGTTAGAAAATGCAGAGAATGTGAAATATGAGAGAAATAAAAGATATTTCACAGAGTTTGCACAGAAGGCACAGTGAAAATTTTAAAGCAGAGACATTTTGCATCAGGCAGAAAAGAGGAAAAAGGAATGGTAAAAAGATATATTGACTGTTCAGCCAGAGAACTGGCTGCCTATCATAAAAAAGAATTATTACAGTCCATTGCGGACAGCGAAGGAAGAGTGCTTGCAGCAGAGACGATCGGTACAGTGACACCAATGCTCGTAAATATTACAAATGCAGAATTTGTAACTTCTCTTGGTGCGGATATTATCATGCTGAATATTTTTGACGTGGATCATCCTGTGATCAATGGATTACCGGAAGTTGCCCCGGAAGATACTATACATGAGGTCAAACGTCTGACCGGAAGGATGGTTGCAATTAATTTAGAACCGGCGGCAGTCCGCAATGATGGAGAAAAATCGGTGTGGAGTCTTACAGAAGGACGGCGCGCAACCGTGGAAAATGCAAAAAAAGCAGCGGACATGGGCGTTGATATGATCGTTCTTACCGGAAATCCGGGTGTTGGCGTTGATAAGAGTGCAATTACAAAGGCGTTAACCGATTTAAAAGAGGCAGTTGGCGACAGAGTGATCCTGACAGCAGGAAAAATGCATGCATCCGGCATTCTCTCAGAATCGGGAGAAAAAATACTGACAAAAGAAGATGCTGAGGCATTTATTGAGGCAGGGGCAGATGTCCTTTTACTTCCGGCACCGGGTACCGTTCCGGGATTTACCATGGAGCATGCAGCTGAATTGATCAAAACCGCACATGAAAAAGGTGTACTTGCGATGACTACAATTGGAACTTCCCAGGAAGGAGCGGACGAAGAAACAATCCGACAGATCGCATTGATGTGTAAAATGGCAGGTGCAGACATCCATCATATAGGAGATAGTGGGTACATGGGAATGGCACTGCCGGAAAATATTACGGCATACAGCGTTGCAATCCGTGGAAAAAGGCATACTTACCGCAGAATGGCGATGTCACTTGTAAGATGAAGATAGAATGGTGATTTTCGACAAAAAGAAATGTAATTTTTTGTCAAAAAAGATGTTGACAAATGAATTGTGGTTTGTTATTATTAACGAGCTGTCGCAAGTAAGTGATAACAAACCACTTCAAAACGAAGCAAAACAAAATAAAAAAGTTGTTGACAAGTGCAGATGATTATGATAATATATCAAAGTTGCTGAAAACAACAGAGAACATTGATAACTGAACAGTGAATAACCTTGAAAGATTCTAAAGCGAACAAGTTCGCTCAGAAGAAATCTCCGATTTCTTCCGGGTTACGAAAAAGAATTAGTTCGCGAGTAATAATTCAAGTCATCGAAAGATGAACGAACAGCTTTTAATAAAGCAAACCTTAAAAACAGTAAAACCTGAATCAAGATTCCGGTAGGAACTTGTTTCTGATTTAGAAAAGCCAGATATTCTGGCTGGATTAAAACTTTTAACATGAGAGTTTGATCCTGGCTCAGGATGAACGCTGGCGGCGTGCTTAACACATGCA
>OHHP01001243.1_pt1 | contig 10391 bp, 6 predicted proteins | sample 1568121 | NCBI WGS metagenome assembly OHHP01 (sample SAMEA3879500, study PRJEB24766) | human gut metagenome | biome: human-associated habitat; feature: feces | place: USA | collected 1985/1987
GTCTACAATCGGTTTCTTTACTACATTCAAGCTCAACCGGCAGACATAATACATACCGTACCCGAAAGTTGCCGAAAGAAAGGTAGACCATTGCAGATATTTCAACCGACGCTTGCCGGATGAAGACATAACGTCTTCGTTACAAGGCCCCGGTGAAGAGACCTTGTAAAAATTTATAAGATGTTTCAGCATGAAGGAATATCTTTAGTCGTGCAGTTTCTTTTTACGCAAATATTCGAGTAATAATGCCGGGCGGTCTGTTTGAATCAGTTTAGCCCCCTGATTCAAAATCCATCCCCAGCTTTCATCCGGTTGGTGTAGTTCTACCGCGCGATCGTCATCGTGACCTCCACAAAGTTCAGGCCACAAAGAATTAATGAAAAGCTTGGCACCACTATCACGTACTTTCCTGATCAAGCGAAGCATTTCTTCATTATCATCATTAAATACCAGTTCATAAGCAGCCGGTTTCATGTGTGACTGATAATCATTGATTATCTTTTCCGCTCCTTCTTTGTGCAGATTCACAATAGGCATAAAAATAACCTTATCAAGTACATCACCATTTTCTGCTTTCACTCGTTCATAGGGGAGTCCTGCTTTAATTACGCAATGGTCAATTGTTCCTGTTTTTTCAAGTACAGCATAAGCTTCCTGAAAATAATCATACCCCTTATCAATATTTACCATGATCTTACCTTTGCAGAGCAACATCACTTCTTCCAATGTAGGAATCTGATGTCTTGTCTTACAAGCTACTCCATTTTTAAGACGCATTGCTTTCAATTCGGCCAATGTATAATCTTCCACCAGTCCTTTTCCAGACATGGTACGATTGATCGTTTTATCATGCATCACTACTAAATGTCCGTCTTTGGTTCGTTTCAAATCGATCTCCACCATATCGACACCCATATCAATGCAATTCTGTATACCTTGCAATGAGTTTTCCGGGGCATTACGCCAGTCAGCCCGGTGGGATACAACCAATATTTTATCTGGATGATTTCCCAGCAGATTTTCTCTGATTTCAGCTATTCTATTTTGGGCAACAGCCAGTTGCACCAAACACAGAAGAAGTATGAAGTTACATATCCGTTTCATAAGTTCAAGCATTAAGAATTTTAATTCAGTTTATTGTTTTTCCAGACTAGTTTTTCTCCCCACATTGGTACATAAGTCTGTTCACAGTTAATCTTCGAAGCCCGTTCGAGTGCCATATCCAATGACCATCTTGATTCATCAACACCTGCATGAGCCAGTTCCAAGATATGTGATAACAAGACATAATCGGGCTCCACCTGTCCCGCACCTGAACCCAGAATATTATTTTCGGTCAGAGCATTGGGAGCATAACGCGGTATCAAAACATTCACATGAGAAGCCAGATTCGTATATTGTTCTGGTTTATAGTTAGAGTCTCCTACATGCATAAAAACGAAATTACCAGTATCTTCTCCACAATCGATCGAAAACACAGTCACAAAATTAGATAACCCGGCATTGTTATGGTCAGTGATACAGGTTTTAATCTTGAATTTTCCAATTTCATAATCTTTATCCCCCTTTGCAGTATAAGGATATGTCGTGTCTTTCAAATAGTTGGATAACACCGGTTTACCTAAATCAAACATAGCCTGGATAAGATCATTACTATAATGATCGGAGTGCTTGTGTGTAACACAGAGAAAATCAATATAAGGTGCCAGCTCTTTCGCCCAACGATGAGAAATGTCAATAGCAAAACATCCTGACGGAGTTTTTACCACATACCCCATATTATAGAGTAACCAGATCGCTGCCGTACCATTTTCTACTTTTGAGTTTTTAATTCCATCCATTACACGATCAAATGCACTCCGATAAAAATAGATAATCGGATCACACTTTTCCATACTCGTACTCGCCTGATCGAAGCCATTCAGATAACTGACGAAATAATCATCTTTACACTTATCCGCATATCCCTGGATCTTGGTCAAAGTAGTGGTACGTCCGGTATTGACAATCAAAGGAGAAGAACTCCACAACTGTTGTGCAGTGGCATCTACTTCCTCTGCCAATTGCGTAAGAATTCCTTCATGACCAGTTTCGGTACTGTTGTTGTCATCATCATCACAAGCAACAAAACCTATTGCCAAAAGACAAAACAGTAAATATTGTATTTTTCTTATTATATCCATCTTATTTCTGATTTTTATAGTCATTAATTATTTTATTGAAAGTCTCAACCACCCGTTCCGGTGTCGGACGCGTATTGTCGTTTTCATGGTCTTTGGTAGCTTCATACATGAAAACCCCTTCATAGCCGATTCCTTCGAGTGCATGCATTAACTTTCCCCATTGAATGTCACCTTGTGTAGGAAGCCAATGACACTCGTTGACAAAGTCAAAGTCCGAAGCGTGTATAGTACCTATACGCTCACCAACAGTTTCTACAAAATGCCCTGTCGTCCCTTTAGTATAATGATTGGTATCAAAACAAACCTTCACACCCGGAATATCTTTGATTATCTCCAAAAGCTCTTCAGGAGTATTACCCAGACAAGTTCTCGGCAGATTTTCGATGCACAACTGTGCTCCTATTTGATCCGCATATTTTTTCAGATAAGCGATAGACCTGGAAGCGTTAGTTATTCTTTGTGCCCGAATACTGTCAGCAATAGGCTCGGAACTAGGATGCAATACCAAACATTTCGGCTGAAATTGAGCACACTGTCCAATCATCTCCGCCATAAAATCTACATTTTCTTTCCTTTTCTTTTCATCCAGCACCGATATGTCCAACGTGCGTGAGAAAGGAAGATGTATAGACCAGACCTTGATACCGGCACTATCAATTTTTGCTTTCATATCCCGGATACGAGGAACAACTTCATCTGCCGGAACTCCTCTATAACACTGGTTAAATGCTACTTCCACATACTCTACCCCCACAGACCGGGCTTGAGAAAAGTCTGTGGAAGCAGGTACTTTCCACAAAGCTGTAGTCGTACCTACTTTATATTTCTGTGCATATAAACCCATTGTCATCGCCATAAATAAGATAAAAACAGGAACTCTCATTATCGCTTACTTTTGACGGTTTGTACCTTGAATATCACCACCACGAATACTCCAGGAGTCTGTTGCTAATGTCTTATTGACAGCAAAAGCCTTTATCGAACCGATATTATTAGATCCGATCGTTCCGCAATAAAGCCGTCTGTCCGGGCCAATGCTAACAGCTGCCATGACTTGTTGTCCCACAGTCTCTTCAAAAACAATGTTTCCATTAGTGATGTCAAGTCCCAGCACTTTGTTATTCGATTGGGTACCGATATAAAGAATACCATCCGTACTCAAAGCACCTCCACTGTAGTTCAAATTGTTACCCACATTTTTCTCCCAGATTTTAGATCCGCTGGCATTTACTGCATGAACAGTCTGCGATCCTTTTTCAGTAAAATAGACATTGCCATTTTTATCAGCAATCGGGAAATAAGCATCTCCTTTTGTAGTCGGATACGTCCATTTCTTCGTTCCGTTTGTCATATCAACAGCAACGAGTCCTCCATTTTTCAAAGTCGCATAAAGTACCTGATCCTTCAAAGCAAACGTAGCCTGTTCTGTCACATTCACTTCTTCCAATTTCCAATTCTGCTCTTTATTCGGTTTAAAAGAATAAATGGCTGCACTTGTACCTGCATAAACATTTCCGGCTTTAGCCACAGCACTACCGGTTGCTCCGTCAAGCGATTGTTGCCATTTAATAGCACCACTGGATGCATCCAGCGCATACAACGTACTCTTATTGGTGAGACAGTAAAGAACACCATCGGCCGACAATGCAGGGAAAGCTCCTATCGCAGCATCCAATTTTACTGCCCACTTTTGAGTTCCGTTCGGATTAATAGCATATACATTATTAATAGTGGCATTTCTTACACACTGATAGATTGTACCATCAGGAGCCACTAACGCACCTCCGCCATAAGTTATCTGACTGATAGCAAACACCCACTTGAACTCACCGCTCACTACGTCAATAGCAAATAAATGACCCGCAGGAGTAGATGTCGGGATATACATTGTTTTTCCATCCGGAGAGAACACCGGATTGGAGGTCTTTACATATCCGGTAAGTCCACCGAAGTTCAAATCGACAGAATTCCATTTATAATTGCCGACCGTGACAGTCAGACTGCCCGACTCGGTGGTATTATTTACATAAGTCACCGTTACGGCCACTGTATAAGTACCGGTAGTAGCAAAAGCATGCACCGGATTGTTTTCTCCCGATGTCGTACCATCACCAAAATCCCAACTTACCGATTTCACTTCACCAGCCATGAAATACATATCGTTATAAGCAAAGGTAGAAGGCTCCCACACAACCAGTTCCGTACTAGCAAGAATAGGATAGATCAATCCGGGAGTAGCAGAAGTTTCCACCGCAATAGAATTGCCTGTAGGATAAACACAGACTACATTGAATGTATATTCCTGATCGTTAGTCAAACCATCAACGATGTATTCTTCCAATGAAGTATCATCCAGATTGATAATCTGATTACCGGGATTCACGGTAACCTGATAGCGAGTGAAACGTTCACTCGCAGGTTTCGTCCATCTCAAACGCACTCTTTCATTGCCGGCTGCTGCCGTCAGATCAGAAATCGGATATCTTGCATTCTTCGGTGTACAGGCAGCAGTAGTTTTACTGGCCAATCCTCCCGCATAACGAGGTTGCACAGAAAAAGTGTAAGCAACATCGTTCACCAGATTATTGATAGTGGCAGTCATTGTTTTTGCATCCACAGTCATCTCGCCTCCTTCCGCATCTGATGATCCGGAAGTCCAAAGAATCAAATATTCATTCGGACGGGCATTCTCGTATGCTTCCCAGGAAAGAGTCACATTCATATCTCCGGCTGTTGCCGTTAGTGACTTCAGTTCATATAAATCGAAACTTGCCTTTGGCAGATCTTCTTCACAAGCAGTAAAGACTACCGTGAAAATAAACAACAAGCTATATAGTATTTTTTTCATCGTTTGATTTCTTTTAGTTTAATCCTATTAATATCCCGTATTCTGCCACAACAGTTCTGTGTTGTTTATTCTTTCCAACTCCGTTTTTGGAATAGGATACAGGAATTGATAGTCCTGAATAATATGTCCTTCTGCTTTCATAGCCTCCTTAGCACCTCCCATACGTACCAAATCGAACCAACGCTGTCCTTCATAAGGAAACTCCTGCTGACGTTCCAACATAATCGCTTTACGGAAGCTATCCTGATCGGGAAGCTCTGTTATCTGAAGCGGAGACAATCCGGCACGAGTATGCACAGCATTCAAAGCAACCATAGCTTCTGAATTCTGCAAATTACTATAACTGATTTCATTCAAAGCTTCGGCGTACATTAACAGCACATCGGCATAACGGAGAATAATCTGGTCATTACCGACTGTATTATAGGTCGCACTTTTGACATCTTTAAATTTATTCATCACGCATACTTTATCTTCCACCTTTACATAGGTAATCAGATTCTTGCGCTTATCCCCATCTTTGTAGCACTCTTTCAGAGACTTTGTCTGATTGGTATCATCAGTCAGATTAATAATAGAGAACCAATATCCATGTCCTTCTCCTTCGACATCTTTATTAAAGCGAACAGCAAAAATAATCTCATCATTCATTTTATTGTTCACGTCAAACACTTGTTCGGGAGTAGTCATTAAAGAATACCGACCCACTAGTTGAGATAGCACATTGCGAGCCTCCGTCCATTTATGGAAAGTCAGGTAAATCTTGCCGAGCAATGCCATTGCAGCACCGGAAGTCACTCGTCCCATATCGGCACTTGTATAAGAAGACGGCAACATATTTTCATTAATAACCTGATTCAAATCACCGACAAGAAAATCATAAACCTGTTGATCGGAACTGCGCCCGATTTTAAGAGCTTCAGCCACCGTCACCACTTTATTAGTCATCGGTATCCCTCCCCATAAACGATACATATTAAAATAAGTAAGGGCACGGATGAAAAGAGCTTCGCCTTTATATTGTTTTTTCAGAGTCGCGTCGAAATTGGCTTCATCAATTCTATCTAATACAAGATTGCAACGATAAACTCCATTATTAAAGTTCGCCCAGGCGGCCTCCAGAATTCCATTAGAGGCTTTATCTGCAAACTGATCGATATCATAACGATCTTGTGTTCCGGCAGTGGGCGCACTCAATGTCAAATTATCACTCCGATATTCGCAACACTCTGTAAAATAGGAAACTTGTGTCTGCAATTTGGAGTAACATCCTATCACGGCTACATTAAAATCTTCCGCTGTCTTATATACCTTGTCGGTAGGCACACTGCTACTCGGTTCCAAATCGAAGAAACTATCTGTACAAGCAACTGATAACAAGGCAGTTGATAGGAATAGTATTAGTTTATATTTTTTCATATAACGTGTATTTTAAAGGATGATTAAAGTGTTATGTTCAGCCCGAACAAGAATGTTTTAGCTAATGGATAAGTTCCATAATCCTCACCCGGTGAAAGAGAATTACTCGGACGTGCATTTACTTCCGGATTATATCCGCTATAATTAGTCGAAGTCCATAAATTTTGTCCGGAAACGTAAACTCTTAATTTTTCCACGAAAAAGCGTTGAGTCAGGTTCTTCGGCAAGGTATATCCTAGTGTCACATTCTGCAGTCGCAGATAAGAACCATCTTCCAGATGCCAGGTTGAAGTACGACCATTATACCCCTTTGACTTACGGTTGGCACGATTCACCTGACCGTTTCCCGGATCTTCCGGACTTTTCCAACGATTCAAGGCTATAGTGGTGCCATTGGTATTACCTTCCAGATTATCAATGTAACGACGATTCAGATTCAGAATCTCATTACCATATACTCCTTGAAAATTAAAATCAAGGTCAAATCCCTTAAACCAGACTTTACCACCAAACCCATAGGTAAAATCGGGCATATAGTTACCTACGATCGTACGATCTTTATCCAAGTCCATCACTCCATCCCCGTCGACATCCACAAAGCGGAAATCTCCCGGCTGGGTATTGCTGAAATGAGGATACTTTTTTAATTCCTCTTCATTGGAAAAAATTCCATCCTGCACCAACAGATAATAACATCCGATGGGTTCACCGACTTTCGTTATGTAATAAGCATGATCTACGCTACCGGTAGATATGATAGGAGCATTACCCGGACCGAGCGCCTTCACTTCGTTCGTATTAGTGGCATAATTGGCATTAAACGAATAACCGAAATCTTTAGTTATATTCTTCTGTGAAGTCAAGGCAACTTCCCATCCCCTATTGTTTACTTTACCGATATTCATCAATGCAGTGCTATATCCGGTCAGGTGGGGGACTGGTACATTCAACAACATATTAGAGGTATTGGTATTATAATAATCCACAGTCAGTCCCAGCAATCCTTTGAACATCTGGAAATCAACACCCACATTTACCATCGCATTCTTTTCCCAACTCAAATCCTCATTCTTTATGGTACTTGGCTTGTAACCATTCACCAATTGTCCGTTACCTGTGCCAAGCACATAATTATCCAAAGCCATCAGAGACAAATGATCATAATTACCAATCTGGAAGTTACCGGTCACTCCATAACTCGCTCTTAACTTCAAATCATCAACAAACGACAGACACTTAGCCTTCATAAAGAAGTCTTCTCCGCTTATTCTCCACGCCAAAGAAGCTGAAGGAAAATATCCCCACCGATTATTCTTGCCAAAACGGGAAGAACCGTCTGCACGAATAGCCGCCGAAGCCATATATTTACCTTTATAGCTGTACTGCATACGCGCCAGATAAGAAGCAATCGTCCATTGGGTTTTATCGGATGCACCTTTCGTCACCGTACCTCCGGAAATTGTTTGTATATAGTCGTTCGGGAAATCGGTCGCCGTCACATTATCTCCTTTATATGTCTCTTTTTGAGCCGACTGTACTAAGACCACATTGATAGAATGAGCATCTTTAATCGTTGTGTTATAATTGATTTTATTCTCCACCAACCAGTTGAAATAAAAACCTGATGAACTGTAGGCTGTCGGATTTGACTTTACATCATAATACTTTTGTCCCAATAAAGGAAGTTCCGAAGAACGATATTGGTCATTATGCGAACCATAATAATCGCCACCAAAAGAAATGTTATAAGTAAGCCCCTTATACAACTCCAATTCAGCAAAAACTTTTCCGACAATCGCCATACGGTCTACAACATCCGATTGTAAGTTTGCCATGGCTACCGGGTTCAATACGGCATTATGCTGATAGTCATTTCCAATTCTCCAATAGCCGTTTCCCTGATAATTATAGCTGCCATCCGCATTATACACCGGCCATACCGGAGGCATCATCAATGCCGATTGCACAATACCATTAGATCCGGAAGCATCTACCCGATTGGAAGTAGAATAGGAAGGAGAGAAATTCAGACCGAATTTCAGTCTTTTATATTTCCCGTCCAAATTCATACGCATACTATATTTCTTAAAGTCGGAATTAATTATAATACCCTCTTTATCATAATAGTTGGCAGAAATGAAATAGCCGACTGTTTTTCCTCTGCCGGAAATAGAAACATTGTGGCTGGTAGTAGCAGCAGTACGAAAAATAGCATCTTGCCAATCCGTATCCGTCAACCCCTTATCACCATTCAGATAGGGAAAGAGTTCAGTAGGAATACGTTCCCATGAATTCGGGCGCATTCCGTTCGGATCATCCGGTGAACCTCCGGGATTAGCATCCAGATAAGCGTTGTCATGACCATCCTTTGCAAATTCGGCAAACTGATATGCATTCATCATTGAAAGTTTCTTCGAAACACTCTGGATACCATAATATCCATCATACTGCACTTTCATCTTTTCCGATTGTCCCTGCTTGGTCGTGATAATAATTACACCGTTGGAACCGCGACTACCATAAATAGCTGCCGACGAAGCATCTTTCAAAACTTCCACAGATTCGACATCATTATTATTCAGATTGGCAAATCCACGTTCTACCGGCACGCCATCAATAATATAAAGAGGATCACTACCGGCATTAACCGTACTGATACCACGAACACGGATACTTACACTTCCCTCCGGATCACCACTTGGCTGAGTAACCTGTACCCCCGGCATCTTACCCGCCAACGCCTGCCGGAAGTCTGAAGCAGAAACGTCCGCAATTTGTTCAGCTTTCACGGAAGAAATAGAAGTAGAGACATCTCTTTTTCTCTGAACTCCATATCCTACCACTACTACCTCATCAATCATCTTACTATCTTCTACCAACGTGATTTTCGCCGTATTTTTATCCTTTGCAGAGATATTTACCGTTTTATATCCAATATAAGAGATGGTCAATGTTGCAGACTCCGGTACATTCATTAATGAATAACGTCCGTCAATATCGGTAATCGTACCATTGCCTTCTCCCTTAATCTGCACACTGGCACCAATCACCGGTTCTCCTTTATCATCTGCAACAATACCTTGTATAGTACGTGTACGTTGAACAGTTTCTTCTTTCTTAAGCGGCTGTTTGCTAACAGCAATTGTATGATCGGTCCTATTGAAATAAAGCTTGGCCTGGGAAGTAATTTCTCCCAGAATCTGTTTTAATGAAGCATTTTTAATGTCGAAAGAAACTCTCGGAGCCTTGTTCACCGTCTCCTGATCATAGAGAAACTTAAAATTAGTCTGTTTGCTGATTTTATTGAAAACACTCTCTACCGGCTCGTTTTGCACACGAAGCGTAATATCATGCTCTTTCAATGTCTGAGCAGCAGCCGGAGCTATTAAAATGAAGGTGAATAGTAAAAAAGCTAAAAACGAACAGCTATTTTTACTTATCCCTTTACAAATAAGAAGATTATTCATAAATTTGTGCGTTTTAGTAATTGACTAAAGTTATTAAAAACAAGCAATGCGCGATACGTTATTCATTTGGGTCGAAGCTTATGAATATCCGTCCGGATTGCGGATAGAGGCATTCCTTTGGAGTGCTTCTATCATTTTGGGGAGGTTCATGAAGGAGCTGTTTTCATCTATTATTTTTTAAAAGGTTGAACATTATCTATTATTCATCTCATTCTTTATAAAGAAGCACATGGATGCCCTCTTTCTTATATTTGATATCACCGCTGATAAATTCAATGGATTTAAGTACCGCTTCCAGACTCTTGTTATCATGTTCGCCGGTAATCAAGTTGTTGAAATCCTGACCGGGAGCAAAAGTAATCCGGCAATTATATACCCGTTCCAGTTCTTTTGCCACATCCCGGATCGGAGTACTGTTAAAACGCAGGCTTCCCTTGATCCAGACTGCTACCCCACGTTCTTCCTTCTTCTTAC
>OHHP01001245.1_pt1 | contig 10389 bp, 9 predicted proteins | sample 1568121 | NCBI WGS metagenome assembly OHHP01 (sample SAMEA3879500, study PRJEB24766) | human gut metagenome | biome: human-associated habitat; feature: feces | place: USA | collected 1985/1987
ACAGATAAATTTTGATGTGGTATTTATCACCCGGTTGGTGTATTCCAGCAAACGGGTTTTATCAATATAATTTCTGAATTGACTGCCTCTGAAAAAGCCCCATTATCTGGATTCAAAAATCTTCCCATAAGTACCTCCAAAAAATAATCCGCTATACTATGCATCTAGTATAACGGATTACGCTTAAAAAAACAATTATATTGCCGAGTCCCGATACCCCATACCGTTTTACTCACACGCAATATAGTTGTATTCCCACCGGAAGAGCCCAGGCAGCCGTGCTCTTTTGCCACAAGCTGCATATTATAAAACTGATAACCGTACATCGCAGAAGCACCGAGTGCCCGCACCTTTCCTGCCTTTACCAGATCGTTTAAGGCTTCCATCGTCTCCTCGATCGAAGTCTCATAATCAAACCGGTGAATGATATACAAGTCCAGATAATCGGTTCCCAGACGTTTTAATGTTCCATCAATTTCTCTGTGAATTGCCTCGTCAAATATTTCTTATCTTTCAATTTAGTTATATAAGTCCCATCTGACTGAATATGTTGGCAATACCTTTATTCCGGATAAATTTACAGATAGGCATCTTCAAACTGGTCTACCGGAATCGGCTTTGAAAAATAATACCCCTGATAAATTCCGCATCCCATCTGGGTAAGCTTATCAATTTGCTCCTTTGTTTCAACGCCCTCCGTGATAACGGAAAGACCAAGTGTTTTGGTGAGTGATATGATCATATTTATAATAGACATACTTCTCTCTAAGCGTTCCGGCCGGGTTGTCCTTAAAAAGCCCATATCTATTTTCAGCACATCCACGTCCATATCCTTTAGCGTATTAAACGAAGAATAGCCGCTTCCGAAATCATCTATTTCCACCTGAAAGCCAGATTTTCTGAACCGTTCAATCATTTCAAGTTCCCCTGCGGTTCCGGTCATAATTGCGGTTTCCGTAATTTCCAGTTTCAGTGTGGAAGGAATGATTTTATAGGTTTCAACAAGACTGGTAATTGTTTCATATACATCCATATAGTAAAAGTCCTTGGTCGAAATATTTACGGATATATACAGATCGTCCCGCCCGGCTTTCTGCCATTGTGCAAGTTTTTGTACGGCAAGTTCCCACACAAGCCGGTAAATCAGACCTGTTTTTTCAAAAACTTCAATAAAATCCCCCGGAAAAATCAGACCGCGTTTTGGATGCTGCCATCGGACAAGAGCCTCTGCCCCCAGTAATTTTCCTTCCGATGTCACCTGTGGCTGTAAATACATGCAGAACTGTTTTTCGGCAAGTGCTTTATCAAAATCCCCCACCAGCTGCTTTTCAGCAACGGTATCATGAAATATCGTGTCGCTATAGTATGCAATTGATTTATCATAGTTTTCCCCCAGTGTCTTTATTGCAAGATTGGCTTTATCACACATAATAGATACATCTTCATTCCGGTCTGTGATTTCATAAACACCGACATAAATATGAAGATGATACAGGTCATTGTTAAATGCATGCCCCATGGTCTGTATCGCATCCATAAAATCCTGCTCTTTAAATTCTTCTTTTGGGATGCATATTGCAAATTTATCACCACCGGTGCGTCCATAGACGCTCCCTTCCCCACATTGTGCTTTAAGAAGATCTGCTTCCATTTTAAGGACTTCGTTTCCTTTTTCAAGACCAAAGAGATCGTTGACCAGTTTAAAATCCTTGATATTGGAACAGATCAGCAGCCACTCTTTATCCGGATTTTCATTTAAAATTTCCGATGTTTTCTGGGCGAAATAATTCTTATTATACAATCCGGTAAGCGTATCATGTGTTGCAAGGTATTTTTCTTTTTCAAACGCAATATGTTTCTCCGTATTATCAATCAGATTCAGGAAAAAACCTATGTATTCATTCTTTTTGTCAAACAGTTTTCTGTATTCGATATCAAAATAATAGGTTTTGTTGTCAATAATGGTTTGACCACTCCATTCAAGGGAAGCCGAATTGTTGATATCATGTTCTTTTATCCAGCCCTGTACATCCTCCGAGATCCCGGAAAGGGAATCCAGTGAACTGTTAAATATTTTCAATGCACGCTCATTGGCATACACACATTCGTTATTTATATCAAAACATATCACAGCGTTATTCATTTCGGTTACAACGATGGACAGTGTTTTATCTACAAGTTCACGCGGAGAACGGTACAGTGTCAGGTAACAGATCAGTATTGCTGCGCATACAAAAAAAGGAAGCGACACATCAATCGGAAATTCTAAAATTCCACATATAAATTTTGAAACCGTGATCACACACATTAACACAAGTATCGGCAAATATTTCTTACGGTAAAAATCCGGTATCTGTATAATTTTGATTATAAACGATGCAATAATACAAAATACCAGACCATATGCAAACACATAGTGAAAGTAAAAAATAATGGATTTGTCGGCTACATGATACATATCAAAATTCGGGAATCGCACGGTTTCTATCGTAAATACGTTATGAAAAATTATATTTAAAAACAGTAAAATTCCATCCAGATATGCAATTATGAAACACCCCTTTTTAAACGGTGAAACCTCGTGAAAAACACGCGTATACTGCTGGGAATACTGCAATACATATATCAGCATCAGATCAAAGGAAAACCGATAAAGTGCTTCCATTATATAAGAAAATGTTTCATTTCCTGAAAAAGCAGACAAACCATTGCTAAGGATAGTAACAATTGTAAAAATGAGGCATTTCACAATGGAAGATGCCACATCACTTTTTATTCTTCTGGAATATTTGATACAAATAAGAATTGGTACTATCATCAGGCATAATAAGATCATATATAGTTTATCCATGAAGACGTTAAACCTCCATTTAATAATAATTTCTATAACACTCCTGTTTTAGGGTAACTCCCTTATTATTTATAATAACCTAATTTCACCAGATTGTCTAATATAATTCCATTTCCCCTATCCTGAAATATGGCAAAAAAAGGACGATATGATTTCTCATATCGCTCCTTATCGCCCTCTGTATGATTTTAGAAATCTGTCAATGTAGCAGCTCTCTTTTCTAAGAAAGCTCCCATTCCCTCTTTCTTGTCGTGTGTATCATTGACAACACCAAACAGGTTTGCTTCCATCTCAACGGCATTCTTGATGTCCATGTCATAGCCATTGTTGATTGCAGCCTTTGCAACAGATACGGCATAGCTTCCCTTGGAGATGATCTTTGCAGCCATAGCTTTTGCTGTTGGCATAAGCTCTTCTTTTGCAACTACCTTATTTACAAGACCGATGCGGTATGCTTCGTTTGCATCTACGTTGTCACAGGTGAAGATCATTTCTTTTGCACGTCCCATGCCTACCAGACGGGCAAGTCTTTGTGTACCACCGAATCCAGGAATGATTCCAAGACCACACTCTGGCTGTCCGAAGATTGCATTCTCGCTTGCGATACGGATATCACATGCCATAGAGATCTCACATCCTCCGCCTAATGCAAATCCGTTCACTGCAGCGATAGTAACCTGACGCATATTCATCAGTTTAAAGAATGGCTCAGAAGCCTTGATTCCGAATGCACGTGCTTCCGGAGCTGTGAAGTTTACCATCTCAGCAATATCTGCACCAGCTACGAATGACTTGAACTCGTTGCCCTTCTTATCCGGACCGCCGGTTAAAATGACTGCTTTGATATCATCGTTTGCTTCAATCTCGCTTAAGCATACGTTTAACTCATCCAGAGTCTCACTGTTTAATGCATTTAATGCTGCTGGTCTGGAGATTGCTAATACAGCGATTCCGTCAGCTACTTCCAGAGTTAAATTCTTGAACTCACTCATTGTATAAATCCTCCTAATCCTAAATGTCTTTCGTAACAGTATATGTACCTGATTGTCACGAATCATCGACAGTTTCATATGGAATAATCGTAACACTTTGTCAAAAATTTGTCAATCCTATAAGTGTCCGTAAACGCAGAAAAACAGCCGGATTTCCGGCTGCTTTCCCTCTATGCAACCCTGTGCTGCATATGATTCTTTAAAAACAGATAATCGATGCCATCTACCACCTGTTTATTGACCAGCACAATATTCTCAATGTCTTTTGCAGTATCAATCTTACTGCTTAAATACTTATCATGCATTTTCTGAATATAATCAAACAGTGCCTCCTGGCTGGCAAACTGCCGATGCCCGCATTCATTCAACGCCTTCGGTGCCTCCGTCTTTAAAAAGGCGCGGAGTTCATGTTTGAGATGTTCTTCATAAGCACAGTGTTCTTTAAATCCTCCCGGATAAATCTTATTGTGCGGAAAGGTAAAATAATCTGCTACGTAATGCGTGATCTCCCCCAGATTCATGTAATACATCCGTTTCCGTTTGGGAAAACGGTTCTCTTTTCCATGGATCAGTGCATCTATATCCTTCCTGAGTTTTGGAAATGTACCGGTAATCTCATGCCGTTTATAGATAAAAGATGGCTTACAATCCGGCAGGACGCTTCCAATATAAAACGACAGCCAGTGTTTTTTCAGCCCTTCGTCCTCTGTATTTGCTACAATATAACGTGCCAGTGAAATATGTGACTTCTTTCTCATGTTTTCCGCCCATCCTTTCTGAAATGGCTTTTGTGCTGTAACAATTTCCCTGTCATCATCATATATCCAAGGCTTCAAAAAAACAAGAGAAATTTTTGTAAATATCATTGGAGATTTTTGAAAAAACAGCCCGCTACTTCTCGTTCATCTGTTTCATATAAGTAATAAACTCCTCCAGTTCCAGTGGTTTTGCATACAGGTATCCCTGATAGCAATGACAGCCCAGCGTATCCAGTAGATCTCTCTGCTCCCTGTTTTCCACAAACTCTGCAATTACATTTACCCCAAGTTCCTGTCCCAGTTCAATAATCGAACGCACAATTTTCTGATTCGTATGGCTTTTTAAAAGTGGGCGGGTCAGTGAACCGTCCAGCTTGACCACATCAAAATACTCTGACTGCAGGTACAGCAGGGAAGTATGTCCCATGCCGAAATCATCAATCAAAAGCTTATGTCCCTGCTTTTTGAGTTCTTCAAGTTTCCGGACAACCACATCCGTCTGCAGAAGGATATCCTGTTCTGTAATTTCAATCCAGAGCATATGGGCATCTATCTCTTTTTGTTCCATTGTCTGCCGGATATATCCCTCAATGTCCCACAACAGGGAGTGCGCGGTAATGTTTACGGAAATTTTAAAATCCGAATCATATTGTGCACGCGTCTGCACAATCCCATCCGTAACCTCATCAATGATAAACCGTTCCAGTTCCGGCAATACCTTTCCCGCCTCTGCAAGATAAATAATAAGTGGTGGATATATCATACCATATACTGGATGGTTCCAGCGCAGCAGTGCCTCAGCACCAATACAGATACCATCTCTGTATACCTGTGGCTGATAAAGCATATACAGTTCTTTATTCTTGATCGCATGCTTTAAATCAAGCAGGAGCATACGGGAAATCATTCCGATATGGTCTCCGCGCGTCAAAAACACCGGCTGGTCAATCTGTTCTTCCTTTTCCTGTAATTCGTGTATCAGAACCTGAACATGACGCTTGGCTTTATATACCTCTATCCTCTGATTTATTTTCAGGAACGGAAGGTAAAACAATATCCCTGCCAGAATTCCCGCTGCCTGCACGGCAATTCCCTTCCAGGAACCGCTGGCAAGATAGCCACCGATACCAACCGGTGTCGACCATACTACCTCATGGGTAAGAACCGGCAGAAAACCGCATACTGTTGCCGCATATGCCAGGCAATAGCACACCACCGGTGTCAGGACAAACGGAACCAGCAGAATCGGATTTAATATGATCGGAATACCAAATGTAAGCATTTCATTTAAATTAAAGACTACCGTAAATGATGCCAGCCCTGCCAGCTTTCCGGTACGTTCTTTGCGGAAGAACAAAAGCAATGCGATCAGGACACTGACCGTTGTGCCACAGCCTCCCATTGCCACATACACATCGTAAAATGCCTTTGAAAAAACAACATTTCCTGTGACATCAAAATTATGGACTGCCACTGCCTCCAGAATATGGCTTCCATGCAAACCGAAAAACCACATCAGATTTACCGCGAACGTATAGAGCAGTCCGGAAAGGAAATTACTGTAATCTGCAATATTCTGACATGCTGCATAGAAAATATGGTTAAACCACTGGTAACATCCATAGATTCCGGTAATTCTGCCAATAAGCAGATTCAACCCTCCAGAACCGGCTGCAACAATACCGAGTGGAATCAGTGTACGGATTGCCAAGACACAGCCTCCCCCCATCCCCGCGGTATACTGTTCCAGCATCAGTTTATGGCATCTGCGCAGCTTTGAAAATGCCATGCAGGACAAATAACCGATAAACATTGCCGCAAAACATCCGGTCGTTCCCAGTCCTGCCACATCAAAATCTTCTGTTCCCAGATTCAGCTGTGCGCTGAATGCGGCAAGTGCCACAACCACATACATAACGACATTTTCCAGCGATTCATTTTTCTCCATTGCATAACTGTACGCAATGGTAATCACCAATGCTACAGAAAAAATACCGTATGTTCCCTCATAAACCATTGTAAGGAAATCATAAAACCATCTCCCACCCCCCTGCGTCAGAAACATCTGGTACGGGGCGACCGGAAAATCACGGACAGCACAGGAAATCCCCCCTGTCAAAACAAGTGGGATTATCATTCCCAATGCACATCGGACGACATGGGAAAAAAGCTGTTCTCAAATTTCAGCATTCCTCTTTTTAATACTTCTTTCATACCCTCTCCTACCCAAATTGATTCTTCTTTTTTTTCTTTTATTATCGCTCACTTTCTGACGAAAAGCAACGAAAATGTACAATTTCAACAAAAAAGCACCGTATGAAAAGACTTTTTAGGTAATTTCATACGGTGCTTTTTTATCATTTTCAATTATTGATTGTCTGATTCTCCCAGCGACTGTAATCCTTTCAACAGCTCCCCGGCATCAATATCACTAAGTTTATTCAGGGCCTTTTCGAATTTTCCCACACCATCACTGCCTTCTGCACAGCCATGCCCACAGGTCATGCAATTATGGGTACATTCTTCTTCCATCTTATTTATATCTCCCATAGGACTGCCTCCTATTCATGTTTTGGAACGATTTTCTCAATTCCTCCCATATATGGCTGTAATGCTTTCGGAATGTTTACGCTTCCGTCTTCGTTCAGATTATTCTCCAGAAATGCGATCAGCATACGTGGCGGAGCAACAACGGTATTGTTTAAGGTATGTGCAAAATACTTCCTGCCATCTTTTCCCTTTATGCGGATCTTCAGACGTCTTGCCTGAGCATCTCCCAGATTGGAGCAGCTTCCTACCTCAAAGTATTTCTTCTGACGCGGAGACCATGCCTCGACATCACAGGATTTCACTTTCAGATCTGCCAGATCACCGGAACAGCACTCCAGGGTACGAACCGGAATATCCAGACTGCGGAACAGATCTACCGTATTCTTCCAGAGCTTGTCATACCATGCTTTGGATTCTTCCGGCTTACATACCACAATCATCTCCTGCTTTTCGAACTGGTGGATACGGTAAACACCACGCTCCTCAATACCATGTGCTCCCTTTTCCTTACGGAAACATGGGGAATAACTGGTCAGTGTATATGGAAGCTTCTCCTCGTCGTTGATGGTATCGATAAACTTACCGATCATGGAGTGCTCAGATGTACCAATCAGGTAAAGATCCTCACCCTCGATCTTGTACATCATGGCATCCATTTCGGGGAAGGACATAACGCCCTTGACCACATCGCCGTGCATCATGAACGGGGGGATGACATAGGTGAAGCCCTTGTCGATCATAAAATCGCGGGCGTAAGCCAGAACAGCTTCGTGCAGGCGGGCAATGTCGCCCAGCAGATAGTAGAAGCCGTTGCCGGAAACGCGGCCTGCAGCATCCAGGTCAATGCCGTCAAAGCTTTCCATGATGTCAACATGGTACGGGATGGGATAATCCGGCACAACAGGATCGCCAAAGCGCTGTACTTCCACATTGCAGCTGTCGTCCGGGCCGATGGGCACACTGGGGTCGATCATCTGCGGGATGGTGTACATGATGTCGCGGATCTTGTCCTGCAGCTCGGCTTCCTTGGTTTCCAGCTCTTTCAGGCGGTCAGCCTGTGCGGTTACCTGCTTCTTGATCTCCTCGGCTTCGGCGGCCTTGCTGGGATCCTTTTTAGCCTGGCCCATCAGCATGCCAATCTGCTTGGAAAGCTTGTTGCGGTTGGCGCGCAGGGTGTCACCCTCGCCAATGGCGGCGCGGTACTCGGCATCCAGATTGATGACCTCGTCTACCAGCGGCAGCTTGGCATCCTGAAACTTCTTTTTAATGTTCTCCTTGACCTCATCGGGGTGCTCACGCACAAAACGAATATCCAGCATGATTCAAAATCCTTTCCTCTATTTGTAATTTTGCAAATGCCTGAAATCTAAAGTGATAAAATGAAAGAGTTATGCCTCGCCCTCACCGGACGGAGCGACCGCCTCAGCGGCCTGCTCAGGGTCATACTGCCCCAGCAACCCGGCGAACTGCTGCAGCTGCGCATCAGAATAAAATGCAATGTGCAGCACGCCCTTGCCGCCCTTGTAGTCCACATGCACTTCACTGCCGGTGGTCTCTTTCAGGGCACCCTCCACCTCCACGGCAAGCACCGGGCGGGTAAAGGCATCCTCTTCCTTGGCGGGCTTCGGCGGCTTGGACATTTTGCGGCACAAAGCTTCGGCCTGGCGCACGCTCATGTCCTTGGCAATGATCTGGTCCGCCGCGGCGGACATCTGCTCCGGTGAGCCAAGGCTTAACAGCGCTTTGGCATGGCCCGCGCTGATGTCCCCTGTCCGCACCTGATCCCGCACATACTCCGGCAGGTTCAGCAGGCGCATGGCGTTGGTAATGGCGCTGCGGCTTTTGCCCAGCCGCTTGGCGGCTTCTTCCTGCGTTAAACCATAGCGCTCGATCAGCTTTTTGCAGCCCTCAGCCACTTCAATGGGGTCCAGATCCTCGCGCTGCAAGTTCTCGATCAGGGCCAGCGCAGCGGCCTGTTCGTCGGTCACATCTTTGATCAAAACCGGAACTTCATCCAGCCCGGCCATGCGCGCGGCACGCCAGCGGCGCTCACCCGCAATGATCACATAGCCCGGTCCGGTCTTTTTGGCGCGCACCGCAATGGGCTGCAGCAGGCCGTTTTCGCCAATGCTCTCTGCCAGGGCCGCCATGGCGTCCTCGTCAAAGTTCTTGCGCGGCTGGTCGGGGTCCGGCTCAATCTCCCGCACAGGCAGGCGGGTCAGATCCGGGCTAGCATCTTCGGTCATGGGCAGGTCTTCAAACAGGCTGTCCAGCCCTTTGCCAAGGCCGCCCAATTTGCGTTTTGCCATTCACACACTTCCCTTTCCCAAACAGGAAAACCAGGGTCATTCCCGCTCGTTATTTTCCAAAAATTCACGCGCCATGGCCATATAGGCTTCGCTGCCCTTGCCGTTCGGCTCGTAAAAATTGATGGGCATACCAAAACTGGGCGCTTCCGAAAGGCGCACGGTGCGCGGCACAACGGTTTTGTAAACCTTGTTGCCATAGTACTTTTTGACCTGTGCAACCACCTGCATGGTTAAGTTGAACCGGCCGGAGTACATGGTGAACACCACGCCCTCAATGTCCAGGTAATGGTTGTATTTTTTGCGCACGATCTTTAAGGTATTCATCAGCTCCGAAAGCCCCTCCAGCGCATAATACTCGCACTGAATGGGGATCAGCACCGTATCGCAGGCGCAAAGACCGTTAACGGTCAGCAAATCCAGCGAGGGCGGGCAGTCAATGAACACATAATCGTACAAAGGAATCAGCGGTGCCAGGATGCTGCGCAGGCGGTTTTCGCGCCGGGGCAGCTCCACCAGCTCCACCACAGCACCGGCCAGCTGCGTGTTGGAAGCAATCAGGTCTGCGTTGAACTTGGTGTGAACGATGGCCTGCCGAATGTCATCATCGTTGATCAGGCAGGTGTAAATGTTGGATTGCTGGCCTTTTTTTGCAACGCCGTAACCCGAGGTGGTATTGCCCTGCGGGTCAAGGTCAACCACGAGAACCTTTTTGCCCAGCGCAGCCACGCAGGAAGAAAGGTTGACGCAGGTGGTCGTTTTGCCAACGCCGCCCTTTTGGTTTGCGATTGCAATTACTTTTGCCATTTTACCCTCCATGTATCGTTTGGAACCGCTAAGAACTTATTTATTATAACACAGCAGCCCCTTTTGTGGAAGTCCTAACCCCCAAAAACACAAAAAATCCCCCCAGAATGTTCCACGTGGAACAT
>OHHP01001246.1_pt1 | contig 10381 bp, 7 predicted proteins | sample 1568121 | NCBI WGS metagenome assembly OHHP01 (sample SAMEA3879500, study PRJEB24766) | human gut metagenome | biome: human-associated habitat; feature: feces | place: USA | collected 1985/1987
ATAAACTCTTGGTCTTTCTTTTTTTTCGGGACTATTCTTTTTTCACAGCCCCTTTGTGCCTGTTTATTCAGATACATTTCATGGTCTGCTTTGTCAAGCAGATTGCGGAGCGTACAATCTTTGTAATTCATGGAGTAGCTGTAACCATAGGCGTAACTGATCGCATCCGGCATATTGCTGGAATGATACTGTTTGATCGTAGCATGTAGTTTTTCCAATAGTTCGTCTGCCTGCCCGGAGGTGGTGTCATACAAAATAGCGATAAATTCGTCACCGCCGTATCTGCCGACAAAATCTTTTTCAGGAACTACCTTTCTTAAAATGTGGGCAAAATTGGCGATCATCGAATCCCCGGCAGCGTGTCCAAGGGTATCGTTCACTTCTTTTAAATTATTTAAGTCGAACATAACAAAACACAGCGGCTCAGTGATAAAACCGGAAGAGTTCAAAAGGTCTTCACAGCGGCTTTTGTTTGGAAGTCCGGTGTGTACATCCAGATAGGCTTTCTTGGATAAAATATGATTTTCCCTGACGGCCTGAATGTGCTGGATCTGCTGCTGGACGATCAAAAAGATTAACAATAGTATATCAAGCGCAGAAATAATCTCGGTCAGCCGGATCCGCGCGGCAATCTTTTCCGAGTACTGTTCGGCAGCAGTCACCGTCTCGTCGGCATATTCAAAATAAGTTTCACTCATTGAGACAACATTGGTGTTTTCATAGCCCTTTTCACGAACAGTATAAATCTCTTCTTTCAGTAGTTCCCAATATTCAATCTGATTGTCCAGACACTGCTGGTAAGCAGGATCTTTCAGGCTTACCAGATTATAATTTCCATCTTCATATTTTAAACCAGACAAAATTTTATCCAGATACTCGATCTGCATGTCATTTGCAGTTCCGGTAATCTCAAGCTTGACTTCACGCTGCGTGGCTCCGCGCACAAGACTGGCATAGTTTACCACGTGGGCAGTTCCATGTAGATTCTGGATCTGCACCATCATAAAAATGACAAGGAAAATCAAAACGAAGATCAGAATTTGCTGCAACAGTGAGGCAGCATGCTGTTCTGCCTGTTTCATTCGTCTGCTAAAAGAGGTTTCTTTTGTATACATGAGTCACCTTTCCGAAAGTTTTTTTGTGTGTAGCTGTATTCTAACCCATAAAATCAGGAAGGTCAAATATTAGTATGCTTTTCAAAGAAAATATCTTAAATAAAAATGAAATCTTGCCAAATTAGTTGTGATTCATTTTTATTTGAATTATAATAAACCCATCGCATTTTTTGAGGGCGACGAAAACAGAAAGCAATTTCAGGGATATTAAGGAGATTTCAATGTCAGATAATGATTTCAGAGAGGTAATCGACGGAGAAGAGAACAAAGAGCCGGCAGCCTCTGACAATAATTTACATACAACGGAAGCAGAGAGTGCGGAAGTGGTGAACACCACGGCAGATGCACAGGAGAGTGATGAGAAGAAGGATGATGAGTACGAGGAAATCTGCTACATCTGTCACAGACCGGAGCATATAGCCGGCAAAATGATCAGGATCCCAAACAGCATTTCCATCTGTCATGACTGTATGCAGAGAACGTTCGACAGCATGAATGGCACCGGATTCCCAATGGGTGATATGATGAACATGGGAAGTTTTAATAATATGAATCTGGATAAGATGCCTAATATCAGCATGATCAATCTCTCTGATCTGCAAAATATGATGGGCGGTATGCCAAACAGCCAGAAGATCAAGAAAAAGAAACCAAAAGAGGAGAGAAAACCGGAGATTGATATTCATGCGATCCCGGCACCACATAAGATCAAAGCGTCACTGGATGAGTATGTGGTCGGACAGGAACATGCAAAAAAAGTCATGTCTGTAGCAGTTTACAATCATTACAAGAGAATTGCCTCCGATGTGCAGGACGGTGTGGAGATCGAGAAATCCAACATGCTCATGATCGGACCGACCGGATGTGGTAAGACGTATCTGGTCAAGACACTGGCAAGATTATTAGATGTGCCGCTTGCCATCACGGACGCAACTTCCCTGACAGAAGCCGGTTATATCGGTGACGATATCGAGAGTGTAGTCAGCAAACTGTTAGCGGCTGCTGACAATGATGTGGAGCGTGCAGAGCACGGTATTATTTTTATTGATGAGATTGACAAGATTGCAAAGAAGCGCAACACTAACCAGCGTGATGTCAGCGGAGAATCAGTTCAGCAGGGAATGTTAAAGCTGTTAGAAGGTGCAGAAGTGGAAGTGCCGGTAGGAGCAAGCAGCAAAAACGCCATGGTTCCGATGACGATGGTCAACACAAAGAACATTCTTTTCATCTGCGGCGGTGCATTCCCGGAATTAGAGGATATCATCAAGGAGCGGCTGAACAAGGAAGCTTCTATTGGATTTAAGGCAGATCTGAAAGATAAGTATGACAATGACGAGAATCTGCTCTCCAAAGTGACGACAGAAGATGTGCGCAAATTTGGTATGATCCCGGAATTTTTAGGACGTCTGCCGGTCATGTTCACATTGGAGGCGCTGACGGAAGATATGCTCGTGCGTATTTTAAAAGAGCCGAAGAATGCAATCATCAGGCAGTATGAGAAGCTGCTTGCCATGGATGAGGTAAAGCTTGTATTTGACGAGGATGCGCTTCATTCTATCGCAAAGGAAGCAAAAGAGAAAAAGGTAGGAGCGCGTGCACTCCGCTCTATTATCGAAGATTTTATGTTAGATATCATGTATGAGATCCCGAAGGATGACAATATCGGCATGGTGACGATCACAAAAGATTATGTAGAGAAAAAGGGCGGCCCGCTCATCACGATGCGCGGCTGTGCAGCGATCGAAGAAAAGCCAGCAATTTAAAGGAATAAAAGACAAAACTCCGGCATTTATTGTAAAGATAGGTGTGCGGAGTTTTTTATGTCTGACTGTGAAGAAAAGATTTATTCCAATGATTATGTGGATTTTATCATATCGAAAGATGTTTTGGATGTGATTGACCTTTCAAGTGATTGTATCCAGCGGATCGATGAGGAAAAGGATACTTATTTTTATCCGAGGAGTTTTTTCCGGATATTTGATTTTCCGGCAGATTCCTATGCTTCTGTTCCAAAGTGCTATGGACTTCTGGATGAGACGGCGCTTGAGGTTTCGGGGATATTAAAATTACAGCAGCAGCCGGCACTCGCACTGAAAGGGCAGGGCGTGATGATCGGATTTATCGATACCGGGATCGATTACCGAAATCCGGTATTTCAGTATTCTGATGGGACAACAAGGATTTACCGCATCTGGGATCAGACGATCCGGGATGGAACAAAGCCGGAGGGGATCGCATATGGTTCCGAGTATAAGACAGAGCAGATCAATGCCGCACTCCGGGCAGAAAATCCGCTGGAAACCGTTCCGTCCATGGATACCAATGGACATGGAACCTTTGTGGCCGGGGTGGCATGTGGAAGCGAGGATGTGGAAGATAATTTTATCGGGGCGGCGCCGTTTTCCGAGATCGCAGTCGTAAAACTGAAAGAGGCAAAAACTTATCTGCGGGAATTTTATTTTATACCGGATTCTGTTCCGGCGTATCAGGAGAATGATATCATGATGGCAGTCAGCTATCTGGACCGGCTGGCAAAGGAGCGGGATATGCCGCTTGTGATCTGCATTGCACTAGGAAGCAACATGGGAAACCGTGGCAAGGACGGACAACTGGCAACTTATCTGGATATTGTATCCAGAAGGCGGAAAAGATGCAGTGTGGCAGCAGTAGGAAACGAGGCGAATGCAAGACATCATTTTCTTGGAAAAATACAGCCGGACATGGAGTACGAATCGGTGGAAGTCTCGGTGGAGGAAAATATGCCGGGCTTTTTCATTGAGATGTGGGCAAATGCGCCGGAGCTTTATGCGGTATCGGTCAGCTCGCCCACCGGGGAAGTGCTGCCAAAAGTGCCTTATCGGAGCGGTGGAAGACAGGAGTTTGTCTTTATTTTCGAGCAGACAAGAGTCAGCATCGACTATCGGCTGACGGGCAGGCGGCAGGGAAACCAGCTTATTTATTTACGTTTTTCAAACGCAGCGCAGGGGATCTGGACGATCAACGTGTATCCGCAGAGCATTGTGACAGGGGATTACAATATGTGGCTTCCCATGCGGAATTTTACGAGTGGAAATGTTTTTTTCCTGCGGTCAAATCCGAATCATACGATCACCGTGCCGGGTAACGCAGGGCAGGTCATAAGCACGGGCGGCTACAATGTGGCAAATGGCGGTCTGTATCTGGACTCGGGCAGGGGATTTACACTTTCCGGTGAGGTAAAGCCGGATTTCTGTGCCCCGGCGGTGAATGTGTACGGACCGGGACTGCGGAACCGCTTTGTGACCATGACCGGGACGAGTGCGGCGGCAGCGATCACAGCCGGGGCATGTGCGCAGATCATGGAATGGGGACTGGTAAAAAGAAATCAGATTTTCATGTCCTCTGCGGATATCAAAAATATGCTGATCCGCGGCGCAGACCGGGCGGATGACAGGAGTTATCCGAATCCGTCGTGGGGGTATGGAACGCTGGATGTGTATGGAGCATTTGAGGATCTGCGGAGGTAGCGGACATTGGCTTTTCATTTTCCCTTCTGTGAAGTATAATAATATGTGGAAAAAACATTTTGCAGGCTTCCTGTGACAGTAAAATGGATCACAAGAGGTATGGAAATATTATAATTACGCAGGAGAAAAGAAAATTTTATGATAAAGATCGCGTTTTGTGATGATGATATGGAAGTGCTTCATCAGATGAACGAATTATTAGACCGCTACCGGGTAGAGCGGAATGAGGATATTACCTATGCGGCATTCCAGAGTCCGTTTGAACTGCTGACGGAGATTGAGAAGGGCATAAGACCGGATATATTATTTCTCGATGTCGTGATGCCGGGGCAGAATGGCATGGATGTGGCAAAAGAGATCCGGCAGTATGACACGAATATGAAAATTATTTTTCTGACCTCATCCCCGGAGTTTGCGGTGGAATCTTATTCGGTTGGAGCTTATTTTTACCAGTTGAAACCGATCTGGGAGGAAAGCTTTTTCCGGCTGATGGATGCAGTGCTGGTGGAGTGTGAGAAGAAAAAGAAGAACAGTCTGATCCTGCGCAGTAAAGACGGTATTACGAGGATTGATCTGCAGCAGCTGGAATACTGCGAGGTGCTGGGACGAAAACTTTTATTTCATCTGGAAAACGGAGCAGTTCTGGAAAGCGCAGGGAGTCTGGATGATCTGGCAGGACAGCTGATGCAGTACAGCAATTTTTTCCGTCCCCACCGATCCTTCCTTGTGAATATGGAGTATATCCAGAATATTTCCAGCCGTTCTATCAAAATGGTAAATGATGCGGAAATCCCAATTCCGCATGGAAAATGTTCGGAAATCAAAAATACATATATGGAATATGCGTTTAATGGAGAGCAGGCTGTCTTATGACGGTCTGTTTTTTCTTTGATAGAACAAACTACACCAATAGTAAGAATGGATATGGTCGATTCAATACATTTTACGGTCGATTCATGACAGTGCGTCCATTTTTTGGGGAAAATCGTGTATTGTAGATTCAGACAAAGGAGAAAGCCAAAATAAGCACACAAAAGAAGGGAGGATTAAGAAGAAAAAATGTTAGGTATGGAAATCTTGGTCATTATTGGTTTGATCCTGCTTTTACTTGTTCTCTGGATCATCTCCGTGCAGCGGAAGTTTGCGGTGATGGACGGAAATATCCAAAATGCCATGAATCAGATCGGAGTGCAGATTTCCTCACGTTTTGATGCACTATTTGCAGTGCTTGATCTTATGAAAGGATATGCAGCAGATGACATACAGCCGCTGATGGAGCGTGCAGCAGCCAGACGAAGTGTGATCACTGCTCGCTCCGCACCTGAGGAGGTATCAGAGCAGGAGCAGGTGATAGAGGAAACCGTAAAAAGCATCCGTCTGGCAGCAGAACGTAATCCACTGCTCTGCGCAGATAAAAACTATACCAAATGTATGGATGCGGTGGAATGTTATGGGCGCATGGTATATACCAGCCGTTTGATCTACAACGATTCAGTGACAAAGTTAAACAGTGCGCTTGGTATGTTTCCTACAAATGTAATTGCAGGTATTCTTGGCTTTCATAAAAGAGAATATCTGTCACAGAAAGGGGATTAATATGGGATTATTCAGTAATAATAAAAAATTATGTCCGGTCTGCGGGAATCCGACACCGCGGCTGCTTGCAACAAAAATACAGGACACACCGATCTGTAAGGAATGCGATAAAAAAATCTATCTGCCAAAAGGCAGGACAGATCGGATGACCATCGATGATTTTAAGCAGTACATCCAGTTTTACGAAGATAACCAGGCATTGAGGGATCAGTTCGAGGAAAACTATTCGTTTAATTTTGGACTGTTTGGTGGAGATCTGGTATTAGATATTTTCCATGGACTTTTCCGTGTGAACTGTGACAAAGACTCGCTCGCATTTCAGGCGGATAATTTAAAGTCTTTCCGTATTTTAGAGGACAGCCGGGTTTTATTTGAGGGAAATCATCAGGAATTAAAGCATTACGACAGTAAAGTTCCGGAAAAAGTAAAGCAGCTGGAGCCGCAGATCGCACAGTTTCAGATGCAGATGAGGGAATATGAAATGTTTGAGCGGCTGGAGCGGATGCATGAGGAAAATGACAAAGATGATAACCATTATCATGAGTATCATCCAAGACCATCTTTTGACGTGGCTTCTCCGGCAGATACCTTCCATGTGGAGCTGACGTTTGACCATCCTTACTGGGATAATATCATGTGGGATTGGACAGGAGTTTCCTTTGACAGTGACAGTCCAAGTGTCGAGGCGTTTTTGAGCTGCTATGAGGATAAAACAGAGAGTCTGCACACGCTGGCGCTCAATCTGGCACACCTGATGAATCCGAATGTCAAAGAGATGACAGCGGGAGAAAAAAAACAGGCTGCAAAGCAGGAGACCGGATCTTTGGAAGAGCAGAAGCAATCTTCTGAGAGCGATACGATCGAACAGCTGCAGAAGTACAAAGGTCTTTTGGATGCAGGAGTCATCACAGAAGAAGAATTTGCAGCGAAGAAAAAGCAGTTATTGGGAATTTAATGATAAGGCTGATCCGGAAAGGGTCAGCCTTATTTATGAAATCTGCAAAAATAATTTTCAAATGGTATGTTGAAATTTGTGATGGAAATTGAAAATTTCGAGTATATTTTGTGCCGGTTTTATTGTATAATATTTTTTATGTTTGTAAATAAAAAAGTGAATGAAAAATAAGGGGATATCAGGGATGAGAATAGGATTTGACAATGACAGGTACTTAAAAATTCAGTCGGAGCACATCAAAGAGCGGATCAGCCAGTTTGGGGACAAGCTTTATCTGGAATTTGGCGGAAAATTATTTGACGATTATCACGCATCCAGAGTATTGCCGGGATTTGCACCGGACAGTAAACTGCAAATGCTCATGCAGCTTGCGGATATGGCAGAGATCGTGATCGTGATCAGTGCGGCAGATATTGAGAAGAACAAAGTCCGCGGGGATCTTGGAATTACTTATGATGTGGATGTTGTCCGACTGATCGGAGAGTTTGAGAAAAAGGGTCTGTATGTGGGAAGCGTTGTCATCACGCAGTTTGCAGGACAGAGCGGTGCCGTACAGTTCCGTGAAAAACTGGAAAAAAGAGGCATTAAAGTATATCAGCATTATAAGATTGAGGGCTATCCGGCAAACATTCCGCTGATCGTCAGTGAGAACGGATTCGGCAAGAATGACTATATCGAGACGACCAGACCATTAGTCGTCATCACTGCACCGGGACCGGGAAGTGGAAAAATGGCGACCTGCCTCTCCCAGCTTTATCACGAGAACATCCGTGGAACAAAAGCCGGCTATGCAAAATTTGAGACATTCCCAATCTGGAATCTTCCATTAAAACATCCGGTAAACTTAGCTTATGAGGCGGCTACCGCAGACTTGAATGACGTGAACATGATCGACCCGTTCCATCTGGAAGCTTATGGAAAAACGACGGTCAACTACAACCGTGACATTGAGATCTTCCCGGTTTTGAACGCTATTTTTGAAGGGATTTATGGAGAAAATACTTATTATAAATCACCGACTGATATGGGTGTCAACATGGCCGGAAACTGTATCATCGATGACGAGGCATGCTGTGAAGCCTCAAAAATGGAGATCATAAGACGTTATTACACAGCGGTAAACAAACTGGTCAAAGAGGAAGCGACGGAAAATGAAGTTTACAAGATTGAACTTCTGATGAAACAGGCGAAGATCACAACGGACGACAGACATGTCACAGTCGCTGCAAAAAAACGTGCAGAGGAACTTGGCGTTCCAACTGCAGCGATCGAACTTTCCGATGGCTGTATCATTACGTCCAAGACATCAGATTTTCTCGGTGCGTCTGCAGCATTGCTCCTGAATGCGTTAAAATATCTGGCTGGCATTGAGCATGATGAGAAACTCATCCGTCCGGAAGCAATCGAACCGATCCAGGATCTCAAAGTCCGTTTCCTCGGTGGAAAGAATCCAAGACTTCATACCGATGAGGTATTGATCGCCCTTTCGCTCGCTGCGGTGACCAATGAAAACGCAAAGAAAGCATTAGAGCAGCTTCCGGCACTTCGGGGATGCCAGGTGCACACTTCCGTAATGCTCTCTGAAGTGGATATTAAAATTTTTAAGAAGCTGGGTGTGGATCTGACAAGTGAACCGGTGCGCAGTGGATTGAAATTATACTAGTACAGCAAAAAATACATTGAATAATTTGTGAATTATGTATAAAAACCCTTTTATAAAATAAGGTGTATGGTATAATAAGCACAAGTGATGAAATCACGAGGTAATACAGGCGGTCTGATTGTTAAGAATATAACAATCAAAACAGGCACATACATATTTTATAGGAGGGTTTTTACAATGGCAAGATTTACGTTACCAAGAGATTTATACCATGGAAAAGGTGCTCTGGAGGCATTAAAGACATTCAAAGGAAAAAAGGCAATGATCTGTGTTGGCGGCGGCTCTATGAAGCGGTTCGGATTTCTCGACAGAGCAGAACAGTACCTGAAAGAAGCCGGAATGGAAGTTCAGTTGTTTGAAGGCATCGAACCGGATCCTTCTGTGGAAACCGTGATGAAAGGTGCAAAAGCAATGATGGAATTTGAACCGGACTGGATCATTGCGATGGGCGGCGGATCCCCGATCGATGCAGCAAAAGCGATGTGGATCAAATACGAGTACCCGGATATCACGTTTGAGGATATGTGTAAAGTATTTGGCATCCCGGCGCTTAGAAATAAAGCTCATTTCTGTGCAATCTCTTCCACATCAGGAACAGCGACAGAGGTGACAGCATTTTCAATTATTACCGATTATGAAAAAGGTATCAAATATCCGATTGCAGATTTTGAGATCACACCGGATGTGGCAATCGTTGATCCGGATCTTGCAGAGACAATGCCACAGAAATTAGTTGCACATACTGGAATGGATGCTATGACACATGCAATCGAGGCATATGTTTCTACCGCTAACTGTGATTTTACCGATCCACTGGCATTACATGCAATCAAAATGATCCAGAATGATCTGGTTGATTCCTACAACGGAGATATGGCTAAGAGAGATTCCATGCACAATGCGCAGTGTCTTGCCGGAATGGCATTCTCCAACGCTCTGCTTGGTATCGTTCATTCCATGGCACATAAGACAGGAGCTGCATTTGCAGATTATGGTGCACATATTATCCACGGTGCAGCAAACGCCATGTATCTGCCAAAAGTTATCGCATTCAATGCAAAAGATGAGACTGCGAAGAAACGTTACGGCGATATTGCTGATTTTATGGGACTTGGCGGTGACAGCTTAGATGAGAAAGTTGCGTTACTCATTGCATACTTGCGCAAGATGAATGATGACCTTAAGATTCCACACTGCATCAAAAATTATGGCGCAGACAGCTACCCGACAGAGCAGGGCTTCGTTCCGGAAGAGGTGTTCTTAGAGAGACTGCCGGAGATCGCTGCCAATGCGATTTTAGATGCATGTACCGGTTCCAATCCTAGACAGCCGAGCCAGGAAGAGATGGAGAAGCTGCTGAAATGCTGCTACTATGATACTGAGGTGGATTTCTGATAAACCGGAGTTTCACTTATGAACTGCCGCTTGTAGGTGGTGGCACGTATTTTCGCAGGTTATGTTAATTGCATGCCAACAAAGTGTATAGAAATAAAAAAATAGAACTGTTTGTTTTCAGGAGCGCTTCCGCTTGTTGTCGCTGGCAGCG
>OHHP01001266.1_pt1 | contig 10252 bp, 4 predicted proteins | sample 1568121 | NCBI WGS metagenome assembly OHHP01 (sample SAMEA3879500, study PRJEB24766) | human gut metagenome | biome: human-associated habitat; feature: feces | place: USA | collected 1985/1987
ATTAGATGATTTGGATATTTGGGCTGAAAGTGGTCATGACGGAGTTTGTAAAAAGATAGTATATACCACAGTGAAAGGTGGAATGTTGAAAATTCATTTCCCGGAAGTGAAAGCAGGACAAGCCTTGATTTCAGGCATTGCTATTGCCAGCATAGATCAGGAACTGAAACCGACGGTATTCCCTGCATCCGGTTGGAGCTGGGAAAAGGCGGATAAAGAAGTGATGGAAAAGACTCTGAAAGAGTTACTTCCGGAAGATAAAAATACTCGTGTCAGTATATCATACGGAGCGGAAATGGCTGTACTGAAAGGCAAATTCCAAAAGAAAGAACATCGCAAACAGATCGGAGTGTTTTTTGGTAAAGGAAAAAGCAACAGCATTGAATGGAATATTTCTACCGGATTGGCGCAAGTGTACGCCCTTCGCTTTAAATATATGAACACTACCGGAAAACCAATACCTGTCTTGATGAAATTCATTGATTCAAAAGGAGTAGTATTGAAAGAGGACGTATTGAACTTCCCGGAAACACCGGATAAATGGAAGATGATGAGCACCACTACCGGAACCTTTATCAATGCCGGACATTACAAAGTATTACTTTCGGCAGAAAATATGGACGGTCTGGCATTCGATGCATTGGAAGTTCAATAAGTTTTTTAGAAAAACACACATATAAACAGAAAAATAGAAGCGGGACATTAAGAAGTTTGAATATACTTCCGGTGTCCTGCTTTTCATATTCTGATACTTTCTTATAAATAAAATATAGATGTTATTTTTTTAAGATTCGATACTCTGATTTTAATTATTTGAGAGCCGAGTTTTAAATAATCTCTATATTTGAAATCAAAAACAAAATAACACAATGGAGAGCGATTTACCTAATTTTGATTTGCCGTCTGATTATATGGTTGGAGAAGGGTATGGGATAAATTTATTAAAAAGGTATAAAAACTTTCCTTGCAGGGTAAAAGCCGGTTTTTTCATTCTTTGTGTAAAAGGGATAATGCAAACGACAATCAATGGGAATCTTCAAAATATTGGTGAAAATGATTTGATAACCTTACCGCCCGGATATTTTATGGAAATTCTTGATTTTTCACCAGATATTCATATCTATTATGCCGGGTTCTCATCCGGATTCATAGAGGGTATAAATCTAATGAAGTCTACAGAACATCTTCTCCCTATAATTATGGAAAATCCGATAATAAGATTATCTCCATTGCAGGCTTGCAGTTATAAAATGTTCTATGAATCGTCAATTCTTTCGTATGCTTCTCCAAAAACATTGGCAAACAAGGAAATAGTAAAGGCGGTTCTTACCATGTTCCTTCAGGGAGCCACTGAAATCTATAAAATGCAAAATAACTTGTATTTATCTTCCCAGTCAAGAAAGTACGAGATTTATCAGGAATTTTTGCAATTGGTCATGAAATATTATACTATTCATCACGGAACCTCTTTTTATGCCGAACATCTAGGACTTAGCTTGCCGCATTTCTGTTCAACAATAAAAAAGGTTGCAGGAAACACTCCTTTAGAAGTCATAGCTTCCATCATTCTGATGGATGCCAAATCCCGGCTGAAGTCAACCAATGAACCGGTGAAGAATATAGCCTTATCTTTGGGATTTAATAATATCTCTTTCTTCAATAAGTTTTTTAAGCAACATACGGGTGTTACCCCACAGGAATACAGAGGACATTAAGCTTCCACCGGCTGTTTTTCGAGTGGTAATGTAACGGTAAAACGGCTGCCTCTTCCTACTTCCGATACAACATAAATACTCCCTTGCAGATGTTCTACAATCGTTTTGCAGATAGAGAGTCCCAACCCCGTACCCTGCTTGAAAGTATTGACTTTATAAAAACGGTCGAATATTTCTTTCTGGCATTCTTGGGGAATACCTTCCCCCGTGTCCTCCACAAACAGACAAACTGAATCGTCATTTTCCGGATTAACCATAAAACCGAAATGAATATATCCTTCTTCTGTAAATTTCCGGGCATTATTTATGAAATTGCATATTACTTGTTTCAAGCGTGTAGCGTCAGTAGTTATGTAAATATCATCATCCGGCAAGATTGCTTTTATTTCGATTTCCGGCACATTTTTCACGACCTGCTCTTTCTCTATATCCTTCATTATGGATTTGAGGGAGTAATTGGAATAAGTAAACTTGATAGTGTTTGATTCAATCTTGGACAAATCAAGTATATCGTCAATCAATCGTACTAAATGTTCGCTATTGATGCTGATTAGTCGCACGAAATCGGCACGTTCCTCTTCACTTAACTCATCATAAGTAGAACCTATAACATCAGAAAAGCCGACTATTGCATTCAGCGGCGTACGGATTTCATGACTCATATTGGCTAAAAATGCCATTTTAAGACGATCGCTTTCTTCTGCTTTTTTACGTGCCTCGATTAAGGTGTTTTCTATGTCTTTATATTCCTGAATACTCAAGCAGATTCCCACTAACCGATAGGGATGACCGGATATGTTTGCAATATAAGTTGACTGCCCTTCAAACCATTCCCAAGTACCATCCCCCCGGCGCAAACGGAATGGAACTGTTTTGTCAAAAGTTGTATTACCACTAAGTTGTACAACAAAGGCGTCAGCCATAGTTTGCCGATCGTCCGGATGAATCATATTCACATATTCCTCCATTGTCAAAGTATTATTCTCTCCGGCTGGAATACCTAGATGTTCAAAATAACGATCATCAAGAGTAAATTCACTACGGCTTATGTCATAATACCAGGGATATATCCTAGTTCTTTGCAAGGCTGTATTTAATATATATTCTTGTGTCAGTTCCACAGTAATATTACGGAAAAAGAACAAGATGTTTTTTTCGCCCTTTTCATTTTCCATTGTAGCAAATTCTCCTCTTATCGGGAATTGTGTATAGTCAACTTGTTCCTGCATAAATGTATGTTCAGGCAGCGAGTATACTTTTTTGCCCTGACGGATTTCTTCCAAAATGGTCGAGAGTATATCTTCTTTCTTATTTAACAGCTTGAATATCTTGTTGGTCGGAAGAGGCATCAGCGCATTGACTGACGAATGTACATGAAGTTCCGTAAGAGCTTGCTGATTCAGTTGTATGACTTCTCTATTTATATCCAATATGATAACTCCGTCAGGCAGGATATTAAGCAAATCATCATTGTAGAGTGTTTGTCCGTTCGCTTCCATATTTTGTTATTTTTCGTTCAATGTACATGATAATAATTAAATTCATAACAAAGAAAGCCATTTTACTGAAGAAAACATTATTTCAACAAACCTTTTGTACCTGTTTATACAGCTATTTTAATTTGCAACACATTGAATGTTAATACGATATTCCTTTTTTAAGATTCGATACTCATTTATTAAGCCTCACTCCGTTTATTTGCCAGTCATTTTTTTCTGTTCCTTCAGTGAAATTGAATGATTGCACAGAAGAAGACAACGGTTCGAATGTGAGTGAAAATTCTGCTTCGCCGCTTTCAGGCAAATAAAAGTGCTCACCGGGTTTAATCCCATCTGCTTTCTTTAAGGTATACATTTCACCTTTCTCATCTACCAATCTACAATTCGGGCTGACTCGTATCCAGTATTTGGGAATATAATAAGCGTTGAAATGTACGATGGTAGCGGTGTCTGTCAGTACCACTTGCTTGACTTCAAGAATATCGGTATTGGTTGATTCAAAACTTGGATGGTTAACGACTTTTCTATTTCCTTGCCATGTAATACTCATTTCATGTTTGACAGCATCCAGATACCTGCGCATTTTTAGTTTCAAACTGCCTTTGCCATAACCCGACCACATTTTCATGATTTTGCCTTCGGGAGAGATAAGGACATAGTTGGGAATACCTCGAACTCCATATTTAGCGTATAATCCGGCTGTTTGTTTTAAGTCATTTAAATTCTGCCAGGTCATTTCATGTTTTGCCGAAGCTGCCTTCCACCTGCTTTTCGTATCGGAGCTTAGACTAATGATAGTAAGACGCTTTTTATATTGTTCTTGAATCTCTTTCATCTCTGGTAAAGCCATAATGCAAGGACCGCAACCGCTACTCCAGAAATCAAGCAATATATATTTTCCATTGAAATCAGTCAGATGATGAATCTTTCCATCCAAATCGAAAAGTTCGGTATCTGCCATTTTATCTCCCTCTTTCACAACTGTAGGCGGGAAAAGATTAACTGTAATTTCCTGTCCTGTTATAGAAGTTTTTTGTGCTTCATTCATTCTATTATACAAAGCCAGTGTTTCATCTTTATAAGAGAAATTTGGATTGTACTTCACTGACATGCTCAATTTATATAGCCTGTCCATCCAAATGTTTGATACAGGAAGTTCCTGCATCAGTTTCATTTCACGTTTGCTGATTAAAGCTGAAATACTGTCTTCTTTCGCACGTAGAGCCTTCCGTTCTGCTTCCGGGGCAGAACGCAGACTTCTTGCTTTTATAGACAAACGTTGATACTCATCCCATAAATCGTGTGAATCTTCAATAAACCTATTATATTCTATTTGTTCCTTTACAGGGCTGTCTACTGTCCACGTATGTATCAAGGTATTCGTTCCGGTTACTTTGATTCTTGCATTAGGAGTTGCATAAATCTCCAGCGACATGGAAGGAAAATCATCATTACGGGTACACATTAGAGATAATTTGTCTAAACCATCTTCTCCGGCATTTCGTTTGAAGAAGAAAGTACCGTTTTGTATGGTATCCATGGCTACTGTACTTCCTACATTTCCGTCAAGTAGAAAAAGAGAAACAAGAGTTCCATCCTTTACACCTTCCACTTTACCTTCAATCGTATACTCGTGTTGTGCTTGTGAAACGAGACTGCCTAATAAAAAGAGGCTGCTAAATAGTAGTTTTTTCATCATCATAATATTAGAAGTAATTATACGCCACAAGGTAAAGCTTTTCTTTATAGAGTGTTACTCCTTTTATTGTTCTTTAATATTTCTGTAAAAGAAAGGGGTACAAAATGCCCTTTCGTCCGTCTACTTGATATGAAGAAAAAAGAACGAATGAAAATATATACTTTACTGCTTGGCGCATTGTTTGTAAGTCCTACACAGGCACAAACAATGCATGATTGGGAGAATCATCATGTTCTCCAGATCAATCGTGAACCGGCAAGAGCCGCTTTTACCCCTTTCTCTGTACAGAAAGGAGACGGCTCAATCTCTTTAGACGGAACCTGGAAATTCCGTTGGACTCCCGTTCCCAATGAAAGAGTCATGAATTTCTATCAGATAAATTTTGATGATAAAGATTGGACGGATTTTCCTGTTCCCGCCAACTGGGAAGTGAACGGATATGGCACGCCTATCTATGTTTCAGCATGCTATCCGTTTAAAATAGATCCTCCACGGGTGATGGGAGAACCGAAAGCTGACTATACCACGTATAAAGAACGAAACCCGGTAGGGCAATATCGCCGTACATTTGTTTTACCAGCCGGATGGGAAGCGAACGGGCAGACTTTTCTACGGTTTGAGGGCGTAATGAGCGCCTTTTATGTTTGGATCAACGGTGAGCGGGTAGGGTATAGCCAAGGCAGTATGGAACCGAGCGAATTTAATGTCACGAAGTATCTGAAATCCGGAGAAAATCAGATTTCACTGGAAGTCTACCGATATAGTGACGGTTCTTATCTGGAAGATCAGGATTTCTGGCGTTTTGGTGGTATTCATCGTAGTATTCATCTGATACATACACCGGATATTCATGTCCGTGATTATGCGGTACGTACTCTTCCCGCATCTGTGGGTGATTATAAAGACTTTATTTTGCAGATTGATCCACAATTCAGTGCATATCGAGGGATGACTGGAAAAGGGTATGTCTTACAGGGAGTATTAAAGGATGCTTCAGGCAAAGAAGTTGCCACATTGAAAGGCGATGTGGAAGATATTCTTGATTTGGAGCATAAAGCAAGCCGGATGAATGAATGGTATCCGCAGCGTGGTCCGCGTAAAATGGGACGTTTGTCAGCCATTATAAAATCACCGGAAAGATGGACGGCAGAAACGCCCTATCTTTATAAACTACACTTAACTCTCCAAAATGAAGAAGGAAAAGTCGTAGAACAGATAGAACAGGCCGTAGGTTTCCGCTCTGTAGAAATCAAAAAAGGACAACTGTTAGTGAATGGTAATCCGGTTCGTTTTCGTGGGGTGAACCGTCACGAACATGATCCACGGACGGCACGTGTCATGAGCGAAGAACGGATGCTTCAGGATATTCTTTTAATGAAACAGGCAAATATAAATGCTGTACGCACCAGCCATTACCCCAATGTCAGCCGTTGGTACGAGCTATGCGACAGCTTGGGATTGTACGTGATGGACGAAGCGGATATAGAAGAACACGGATTGCGTGGCACACTCGCAAGTACCCCCGACTGGCATGCGGCATTTATGGACCGTGCGGTCCGTATGGCGGAACGTGATAAGAATTATCCATGTATTGTAATGTGGAGCATGGGAAACGAAAGCGGTTACGGACCAAACTTCGCTGCTATTTCGGCATGGCTGCATGATTTCGATCCCACTCGCCCTGTACACTATGAGGGGGCACAGGGAGTGGACGGAAATCCTGACCCGAAGACGGTCGATGTTATCAGCCGCTTTTATACCCGGGTGAAACAAGAATATTTAAATCCCGGTATTGCAGAAGGAGAGGATAAAGAACGCGCTGAAAATGCACGCTGGGAACGGTTGCTGGAGATTGCGGAACGCACCAATGACGACCGTCCGGTAATGACGAGCGAATATGCACATTCCATGGGAAATGCATTAGGAAATTTCAAGGAATATTGGGATGAGATATATAGTAATACCCGTATGCTGGGTGGTTTTATATGGGATTGGGTAGATCAGGGAATCTACAAGACTTTACCCGACGGTCGTACCATGGTGGCTTATGGTGGTGACTTTGGCGATAAGCCGAACTTAAAAGCTTTCTGCTTTAATGGATTACTGATGAGTGACCGTGAAACTACGCCTAAATATTGGGAGGTAAAGAAGGTATATGCACCAGTTGAGTTGAGAGTTGAGAATGGAGAGTTGAGAGTAACCAACCGGAATCATCATATTGATTTATCACTTTATCGTTGCCTGTGGACATTATCAGTGGATGGTAAGGAGAAAGAACGGGGAGAAATAACATTGCCGGAAATAACTCCAGGCGAAAGTAAAACGATTGATTTGCCGGCTTTCCGATCATTAAAAGATATTTATTCTCTTTCCGATTGCCAACTGAAAGTAAGCATTGTTTTGAAATCGGATGCTCTTTGGGCAAAGGCAGGACATGAAGTAACTTGGGAACAATTCTGTTTGCAAAAAGGAGATTTAGCTTCTGCTGATTTAATTAATAAAGGAACGCTTCAAGTGGAAGAGGATGATAAATCTTTATTGATTAGCGGACGCGGTTTTTCTGTTCAGTGGGAAAAGAAAGTGAACGGAAGTATGACCTCCCTTATATATAAGAACAAAGAAATGCTGACTCACTCCGATGATTTTCCGGTTCAGCCTGTCACTCAAGTTTTCCGTGCTCCGACAGATAATGACAAGAGCTTCGGAAACTGGTTGGCTAAAGACTGGAAATTGCATGGAATGGATCATCCGCAGATAAATCTGGAATCTTTCCACCATGAAAAACGTGCAGACGGGGCGGTCATTGTCCGGATTCAAACTAGTAATTTATATAAAGAAGGAAAAGTGGTGACTACTTCTGTCTATACAGTCTTTTCAGATGGAACAATTGATCTGAAAACAACTTTCTTGCCACAAGGAGTTCTTCCTGAAATTCCCCGTTTAGGTATCGCATTCTGTCTGGCGCCTGCTTATGATACATTTACCTGGTATGGCAGAGGGCCACAGGATAACTATCCTGACCGCAAAACATCTGCTATGATAGGGCTTTGGAAAGGAAGCGTTGCAGAACAGTACGTACATTATCCACGTCCGCAGGATAGTGGGAACAAAGAGGAAGTGCATTATCTGACCCTGACCGACAAACAGAATAAAGGTATTCGTGTTGACGCGGTAGAAAACGCATTTTCTGCATCTGCCCTGCATTACACCGTACAGGACATCTATGAAGAAACTCACGATTGTAATTTAAAACCACGTGCGGAAATCATTCTTAGTATGGATGCTGCCGTACTTGGATTAGGAAACAGTAGTTGCGGACCGGGTGTATTGAAGAAATATGCCATAGAGAAAAAAGAACATACGCTGCATATCCGCATCAGTAGTAAACAATGATAGCAATAAATAACTAACACAATTATAAAAGTAACAATGAAAAAAGTAACCACTTTATTATCGACCTTAGCGTTGGCAACTACCCTGGCTGCTCAAAACCTTCCACAAACGGAAAGGCAATATCTCTCCGGTCACGGATGCGACGATATGGTTGAATGGGACTTCTTTTGTACCGACGGACGCAATTCTGGCAAATGGACAAAAATAGGCGTACCTTCCTGCTGGGAATTGCAAGGCTTCGGCACTTATCAGTATGGGATCACTTTCTATGGAAAAGCATTTCCTGAAGGTGTTGCCGATGAAAAAGGTATGTATAAGTACGAATTTGAAGTCCCGGAAAAGTTTCGCGGCAAACAGGTCAATCTTGTATTCGAAGCTTCAATGACAGATACGGAAGTAAAAGTGAACGGACGTAAAGTTGGTTCCAAACATCAGGGGGCCTTCTATCGTTTTTCATACAACATCACGGATTTTCTGAAATATGGCAAAAAGAATTTACTGGAAGTCACTGTTGCCAAAGAGAGTGAAAATGCTAGTGTGAACCTTGCCGAACGTCGTGCTGATTATTGGAATTTTGGCGGTATCTTCCGTCCGGTGTTCCTGGAGGTGAAACCAGCCGTAAACCTGCGGCACATTGCCATTGACGCAAAGATGGATGGAACTTTCCGTGCCAACTGCTACACAAATATTTCTAATGACGGAATGAGCATCCGTACACAGATTTTAGATAAAAAAGGAAAAAAGATAACGGAAACCACCGTACCCGTAAAAGCTGGAGGTGACTGGACTTCCCTGCAACTGAATGTATCTAACCCCGCATTATGGACAGCGGAAACTCCGAATCTTTATCAAGCACAATTCTCTCTATTGGATAAGGCCGGTAAGGTTTTGCATAGTGAAACGGAAAACTTTGGTTTCCGTACCATTGAAGTACGTGAAAGCGACGGACTTTATATAAACGGAGTGCGTATCAATGTACGTGGTGTCAATCGTCATAGCTTCCGTCCTGAAAGTGGCCGTACGTTGAGTAAAGAGAAGAATATAGAAGATGTTCTTTTGATGAAAAGCATGAATATGAATTCTGTCCGTTTGAGCCATTATCCGGCTGACCCGGAATTTTTGGAAGCCTGTGATTCTCTCGGACTTTATGTGATGGACGAATTGGGAGGCTGGCATGGCAAGTATGATACCCCCACCGGAGTACGTCTGATTGAAGGCATGATAGAACGTGACGTGAATCATCCGTCTATTATTTGGTGGAGTAATGGTAATGAAAAAGGATGGAATACCGAACTGGATGGAGAGTTTCATAAATACGATCCGCAGAAACGTCCGGTTATTCACCCGCAAGGTAACTTCTCCGGTTTTGAAACCATGCATTACCGCTCTTACGGAGAAAGCCAGAACTACATGCGCTTACCGGAAATCTTTATGCCTACGGAATTCTTGCATGGTTTGTACGATGGCGGCCATGGTGCCGGATTATACGATTATTGGGAAATGATGCGCAAGCATCCCCGTTGTATCGGTGGCTTCCTTTGGGTATTGGCAGACGAAGGTGTGAAGCGTGTAGATATGGACGGATTCATTGATAACCAAGGAAACTTTGGAGCAGACGGTATTGTAGGACCACATCACGAAAAGGAGGGTAGCTACTACACTATCAAGCAGTTATGGAGTCCGGTGCAAATCATGAATACTTCTATCGACAAGCAATTTGATGGCAAATTCTCCGTAGAAAACCGTTACGATTATCTGAATCTGAATACTTGCCGTTTCCTTTGGAAGCAAGTAAAATTCCCGTTGGCAACAGATGCTTCCAATGCCGCTGTTCAAGTACTGAAAGAAGGTGAAGTGCAAGGCAGTGACATGGTTGCTCACTCGGCAGGCATTTTGGATATAAAAACAAATATCCTCCCCAATGCAGACGCCCTCTTCCTGACAGC
>OHHP01001277.1_pt1 | contig 10216 bp, 4 predicted proteins | sample 1568121 | NCBI WGS metagenome assembly OHHP01 (sample SAMEA3879500, study PRJEB24766) | human gut metagenome | biome: human-associated habitat; feature: feces | place: USA | collected 1985/1987
CTTCGAGCAGGACGCGCTGGGTCGCCAGACGGCGGTCAAGGTCGGGAATCAGACCTTGTCGCAGAGTGCGTATCAGAACGATCCGACGAAGCCGAATTTCGGCACGCTGACCGCGACGACATACGGCAACGGGGCGAAAGTCAGCAGTCGGTACGATGACTTCAACCGCGTGACGGGGGTGGTGTACGGCGAGGAAACCGCGCCGCGATACGAATACGACTACAACGCGAAGGGGCAAGTGGCACGAGTTCGCGACAATCTGCTGAATCGGACGACGCAGAGTGAATACGATTTGGCGAATCGCCCGGTGCGTGTGAAAACGTCGGAGGACGCGAAGCACGTCTACACGGGACAGGTCGCATACGACAACGTGTACGGCAACCTGAGCGAATTCACGGAGAAAGTGGGTGAAAATCGACAGGAATTCGGGACGAAATTCGGCTATGATGACGAAAATCGTCCGACGTCGCTGACGTACAGTGCGAGCGGCAAGGAAATCGGGCAGAGCACGACGACCATTGACAAGCTGAATCGGACGACGTTCTCGGCGGTCAAGCTGGGCAGCAAAACGTTCACGAGCGAGTACCATTTCGCGGCGGGCGGCTACGGCACCGGCAGTGTGACGAACCTCGTTGCGTCGATTACCCAGCCGGGGTGCAACTGTGGCTACGGCTACGACGACAACGGCAATATCGCGAGCGCGACGCTGAACGGCAAGTGGACGGGATACACCTACGATGCGCTGGGGCAGCTGATTCAGGTCAACGACCACAGCGACACCCGCTCCAGCGAAAATGGCACGACGTGGACGTACAGCTATGACCTTGGCGGCAATATCTTGCAGAAACAGCAATTTGCTTACAAGGATACGACGACTCCTCTGGAAACTGTTACCTACGAATACGGTGACGCGAACTGGCGCGACAAGCTCACGGCGGTCAACGGCAGCACGATTCGCTATGATGCGATTGGCAATCCGCTGAACGACGGGACGTGGACGTACACTTGGCAGAACGGTCGGCAGCTGCAAAAGATGCAGAAATCGGGCGTGACGGCGGAGTTCGTCTACAACGCGGACGGCTTGCGCGTGCAGAAAACGGTCAACGGCGTGGCGACGAAGTACACGCTGCACGGCAAGAATATTGTGCATATGACTTCCGGCACGGATGAGCTGCACTTCTTCTACGATGCGCAGAACCGTCCGGCAGTGGTGGTGTACAACGGAGTTCCCTATGCGTATGTCAAGAGCTTGCAGGGCGATGTGATTGCAATTCTCGATGCGGTGGGAAATGTTGTCGTTAGCTATGCTTATGACGCATGGGGTGCGCCGATTGGAAAGAGCGGGGCGCTGGCGGAGACGCTGGGGACTGTGCAGCCGTTCCGGTATCGGGGATATGTGTATGATGAGGAAACGGGTATGTATTATCTGCAAATTCGTTTCTATTCTCCGGTATTGTCCCGTTTTCTTACTAACGATGGTGAACAGACTCTATGCGTTGATTATGAATGCATCACAGACAGAAACCTTAAGAACTATTGTGGCAACAACCCAGTAAATAGGAAAGATGAGGGCGGAGATTTCTGGGCATTGATTGGAGCTGCTGTTGGAGCTATTATTAGTGCAGGTTTTAAGCTGGCGGATCAGCTGATTTCAGGCACAAAGATAGAGGATGTTGATTGGAAAGATGTTGGTATAGCAGCGGCTTCTGGAGCAATCACTGGTTTCGTCGCATCTACACCACTTGGCTTGGGTGGCCAAGTTCTGGTGAATGCGGTAGTAAGCACCGCTGGATACATTGTAGATGAGGCAACAACAGAAAACGGAGAGATTACAGCAGAAGGTATTTTTGAAAGTGCTGCAGTAGGTGCTGTTAGTGGTTTCATCGGCGGCAGGGGAACGGATATGCGCGGTCTTCGTTCGCTATGGAAAACTGCTGGTAAAGGGCTTGCACGTGAGGCGCGACGTAAAAATACGCAATATGCAGCGCGACAAATTGCAAAGTATGCATGTCAAAGGACTTCAGTACTTAAAGATATCGGTGTTACTTTTACCCGATATGTTGCAGGTGCTTTGTTGGCACCTAAGGCGCCGACTGTTGTAGACAAATTCGTGGAGGCAATAGAGTGATTGTTGTACTTTTTTGGTTTTCATTATTTTCTTTTGCTAGTTATCGTATGCAAAGAGAATGTATTCCTCGCTATAACATAGGAGCACGACATCATCTAAAGATCCCCAAAGGCGTGCGTTTTCTATTTGTCCATTTGGGCAACAAAAGGAGATACCTAACTGCAGCGGTAGTTTTGCAGTGCGTCGCCTACTTATATCTGTTGGTTGGTTTGTTTCTATACTTAAGAATGAGGACACCAGAATTTTTGAGTAGTATCGATAGGTGGAGTAAAGTTCTTCTACTTTTTATTGCTGTTTATGTATGTGCAGTTGATTTTTTCTATCGCATAGATAGCAAGCGCCATAGAATGTAAAAAATCTATTCGACTGCAATTGAGTACAATTAAATGGAAATATCTCGAAAGTGGTGCAGGATGGCATCGAAACTGCTTACGCTTATGACGCGCTGGGACAGCTCATTCGAGTAGACGACGGTCAGGAGAACGCGACGTGGCTGTACACCTATGACAACGGCGGCAACATTCGGAGCAAGCAGAAGTTTGCGTTGGGTGTGACCACGGGTGAACCGCTGGAAAGCAAGCACTTCTCTTACAGTAATGCCGCTTGGCGTGACCAACTGACGGCAGTGGACGGCGTTGCGATTACTTACGATGCGATTGGCACCCCGCTAAGCGACGGAACTTGGTCTTACACATGGCAGAATGGCAGGCAATTGCAGAAGATGCAGAAGCAGGGTGAAACCGTCGAGTTTGTCTACAATGAAAACGGGCTACGTGTGCAGAAGACTGCTACTTCCACTGGTGTGACCAAGTACACGCTGCACGGCAAGAATGTTGTGCATATGACGCGGGCAAGCGATGAGCTGCACTTCTTCTACGATGCACAGAACCGTCCGGCAGTGGGGGTGTACAACGGAGTTCCCTATGCGTATGTCAAGAGCTTGCAGGGCGACATTGTTGCAATTCTGGATGAAAGTGGCAATATCGTCGTTAGCTACGGCTACGATGCGTGGGGCGCGCCGCTGCGGTGTACCGGCGAACTGGCGGAAACGCTGGGCAAGGTGCAGCCGTTCCGCTATCGCGGGTATGTGTTTGACGAGGAGACGGGGCTGTATTACCTGCGGAGCCGGTACTACAGTAGCATCCTATCCCGATTTATTTGTTCGGATACATTAATTGAAGCAAATACCTTTGCATATTGTTTAAATAACCCAATTATACGAGTAGATGAAGATGGCTTTGTCTCATGGCTTGTGCATATGCAACAGATGGCACTGCTTCATGATGAAGTGGTTAGACGGGTTGCAAATCATGTACTGGGAAAAACAAGCCGCTTGTATACTCGAATTCCGGGAGCTGGGAGAGGCGGCGGAAATGGGTATCCTGATGTTATGCGAGGAAAACTGGTTTGGGAAATTAAGCCGGCCACTACCTACGGAGAAATATCGGGAAGAAGGCAAATGGCTAAGTATACAAATAATACAGGATATCGTGCTGGCTATCCTGTTTATCTTCCTTGCTTTGAATGGTCTATGGGAAAAACAAAAGGAATTGTATACGTTATCAACGGAACTGCTGAGACGGGCGATGCAGGGGTGGTGTACTATAATTTTGTCCCACGAGATGAGCAAGAGCAAGAAGAAACGGTTACGGAATCGGTTGTGGAAACTGTCACAGCGCCTACTACTGCCAAGGTCTGGACTCCGGCCTATACATACACAAGCGCAAATAATACACCACGAAGCGAGGCGACAGGTGGCTTGGTATTCCCTGCGGGAATTTGTCTATTGGGTGGAGCTATGCGTTATTTGTTGATGAAGTGTGGTGCAGAATACCAAACATGTATGCAGTGAAAGTGAATTGGGAGGTTCATGATGTATACGGAAAAACAGATTCAGTTGGTGATGTGGATGCCGAAGCCTACCGACAGCGACGAGTACTGCCATCTGGTGCTTGACACGCTGCGCAACTTAATGGACGTTTGCAAGGAAAACGTTGTGGTGGAGCAGGAAACGTGGTCGATTGCGCCGTTGATGAACCCGACGGGCATGACACGCGCATACATGTATGATGCGACGAACCTTGACCGCTGGCAGCAGGACAAAAAACTGATGTGCAACGATTGTACCAATATTGACGTAAAAGCTGATTACGTCACGGAGAAAAAGGCGAAGCGGGCAATCAGGGCATATGCCAGAATCCATGATTTGCGTCCCAAGGAATTTCAAGACCAGAATCTGGAAATTGTTGTAGAAATCCCACGTTCCTGCTGGCAGAAAATCAGCGTGGATGATTTCAAGGCGGCGGTGCAGACAGCCTCCTGCACGCTGTCAGCCACCTATACGGCGATTGATCAGGATTGGCTGTGTCCGGCGGGGGATGCACCGTTTGTTTACTTTGCGCGCAAGGAGGAAGGCGTGAACCTCGACCACTGCATTCCTGCAATTTGCTGGGCGGAGTTTCTGCCGTTTTCGCGCATTGCGGACAGCGAAGCAGTGCTGTCTGCGCAGATTCCCAATTGGCAATGGCAGACGGTTCAGGGGAACAACCAGCAGTATGTGTGGATTCAGTGCAGCGAAGATATTTGGAAGCCGAAAATAGCTTCCCGGATGCTGTTCCGGAAGCACTTCTTTGCGTCGTTCCCGCCGCTGGATTTCGCGATGCTTGCTGAGCATAAGAACATGATGATGTATCGCGAGCTGATTCCGTGGATGCCGCTGCTGGAAACGGAGCAGGAGCAGGTGGAATTGAATAAGTAATTCGTGCATTTTCGGTGGCACACAACCGACACCCCCTCGGCTGTGTGCCGCTTTTTCTATGCGTAAATTCATAATCGAATTCACATGAATCATCAATAATAGCTATTAGTATCAGCAATGCATAATATGCGAACAAAGCATCGTCAAATTGCCCATGCAACATATGCCAAAATTCAGCAAGATTAACGAAAAGAGAACAAATTTTCGCAAATACTTGCAAAGCCAATAAGTATGGTGTATGATATGTCTGTCAGGCAAAGTGCAGCAAGAACAACAATACTTATAGTGCATATAAATCTTCTGATAGCACTGGCAACATAAGAACGGAAGTTTGCCTGACGTAATTTGCAAAAAGGCGGGAACAGCGAAGGAGGCAAGGCAATGAGTAACGAAGCGAAGGTCGAAATGGTGCCGATGCTGCAGGATATGCGCACCTATATCACCAACCATTATTGGTCGGAAATACTGTGCGAGGTGGAAGAGCAGCTTCCCGGATTCAAAGCACAGATGCCACCGTGGACACAAGGCACACAGCTGTTTCTCCATCACGAGGAATCGAAAATCGTGAAGGCGGATTTCTGGCGCAGGAGCCGGACGAAGATGTCGGCGGACTTGTATGTTCGGCTGAAAATCGGTGCATCGAAGAACGGCGAACTGCCACGCTATTTCGTGGAAAACATGTATTTGAGTACGGATTTTGTGCTGGACGGGACGATTCAGTGGCTGCCGGAATCAACGGTTTTATTGGATGAATGTCCGGAGCGGGAGGGCTGGACGAAACTGTCCAAGTATTTAGTGCCGATTTTCTCGTATGATGATATGGAACTGCAAGTTCAGAATATGCTGAAAACCTATCTGGGAGAAACAGCGGTGACAGCCTACCAGCCGCGGGCGGCGTGGAAGCTCGCAAAAGCAATGGAATTGCAAATCAGCAGTGCGCCGCTGTTCAAAAATCGGAGGACGGAAGCGATTCTGTTTTTCCAAGAAGGAATCGCACGAGCAGAGAGACAGGTGGGCGACGAAACAGTGATGGAAGAAATGGTTGTTCCTGCGAAAACCATTCTGCTCAATTCCAATGCAAAGTCCTACCAACGCGCCGACAGTGACGGACGAGAAATTTTCCATGAGTGTATTCATTATGAATGGCACACGATGTTTTTCACCCTGCAAGCGCTGCACAGTGCCGATTTGCGGCTTTTAGAATATGAGGAGGCGGATCGTGCCTCGCGTCCAGCCGCCAAGGATGTGCGCTGGGTGGAGCGTCAAGCGAGTTATGGAAGCACGGCTGCTGCATTGCCGCGTCCCGTACTGATGCCTATGGTGCATCAATATTGGGCGGAAGTGGTCAATCAGAACATCAATCCGGGGGACAAAATCGCGCATGTCATCTACCAGATTGCACAGGAAAAGCAAGTTTCCAAAGGGCTGATTCGGACGCGGCTGATTTGGCTGGGTTCACCGGCGGCAAAGGGGGCATTCAATTATGTGAACGGACGGTATATTGCAAACTTTGCGTTTGACCGCGAGAGTGTGAGCAGTGGCGATACGTTCGTCATCAGCCGAACACAGTTTCTTGACCTTTATGAGCAGAAAGAAAATTTCCGGGAACTGATTGATAAAAAACTCTACGTTTACGCCGACGGACATGTTTGCCTGAATACGCCGAGTATCGTTCGGCAGGAAAACAAGCGCGGCGCGGTGCTGACGGAATGGGCGCGCGGGCATGTGGATGTATGCTGTCTGAAATTTCATCGGGAGTACAAGAGTGTTATAGGCAGTTACGGCGTGGGGGAGCTGCATTCGGATCAAGCATATCAGGATTCGTATACGCTGATTTGCTCCTTGGATTTGGATGAGAATCTGAGTGAAGAAGCACTGGATGAGAAAAATGCGGAGTATCTCGAAACGTTTCCACGCCGCCCTTCTGCTGCCCTTGTGCAGCTGATTCATGACCGCTGCGGAACGCAGAAGGAGCTGTCCTTGCGGGCGGGAATTAGTGAAGCAACTATCAGCAGAATGTGCAGCGATGACAACTTTCGGTATGATATTCGGCAGATTACGCGCATCGTAATCAGCCTGCATATGCCGCCGCTGCTGTCCGCCGCGTTTATGGAACAGACGGGGTTCGGTACGGCAGTGATGACGCGGTATTTGCGGTATCAGTGCATCATTGCCTGTATGTTCATGGATGAACTGGATGATGTCATTAACTCTAACAGAAAGCTGTTCGAATAATCTGCTTGCACACGTTTATCAAGGAAAATGGTATCGTGCTGCTTTGAAATGACATTATTCCGAAATCCGTTGACATTGTTCGTTTAATCGGGTATAATGTACTTGTAAAGTGATGCGCGGAGGTGTCCCGTATGGCTGAAATGATTCCGATCAAAGAAGCGGCGGCGCGCTGGAACATAACGGAGCGGAGAGTTGCGACGCTCTGCAAAGATGGGAAAATCATCGGTGCGGAAAAGCAGGGGAAACGCTGGATGATTCCGGCAGATACGCAGAAGCCAGTGGATCAGCGGATTAAGACGGGCGCATTCCGAAAAACGGAGCGGGCGACGAAGCGACCGCTGCCTATCGGCGTATCCAACTACTGCCTTGCATCGTCGGAATACTACTACATCGACAAGACGATGATGATTAAGGATTTCATTGACGAGCGCCCGATGGTGACGCTGTTCACCCGTCCCCGGCGATTCGGCAAAACGCTGAATATGGATATGCTGCGCACTTTTTTTGAAAAAAATGACGAGGATACTTCGGTTTATTTCCGGGACAAGAAGATTTGGAGCTGCGGTCAGAAGTACCGGGACTATCAGGGAAAGTACCCTGTGATTTTCTTGACGTTCAAGGATGTTAAGTTCGACACTTGGGCGGAGACTTTTGCGGCGATTCGAGATATTTTCGCAAAGGAAACACGGCGGCATAAAGAACTGCTGACCAGCGGTCAATGCGACGAGTACAGCAAAAAGACCTATGAAAAGCTGGCTGAGGGCAAGGTCAGCGAAGTGGAGCTGACCGCTGCGCTGCTGGATTTATCTGCAATGCTCCATCAGCACTATGGCATTGCGCCCATCATCATCATCGACGAGTATGATACGCCGATTCAGCAGGGATATCAGAAGGACTACTACGACAAGGTCATCCAGTTTATGAGAAACCTGTTTTCGGGCGGGTTCAAGGATAATCAGCATTTGTCTTTCGGCTTTCTTACCGGCATTCTGCGGGTGGCGAAGGAGAGCATTTTCAGCGGCATGAACAACCTGTCCATCAACTCCGTGCTGGACAACAAGTACAGCGCCTACTTCGGCTTTACGGCGGATGAAGTAAAGGCAATGGCAGAATATTACGGTGCGGCTGACAAATTTGATGAGATTTGTGAGTGGTACGACGGCTACCGCTTTGGCAAGACGGAAATTTTCAACCCGTGGTCGGTGGTCAACTATTTCAGCAATGAGTGCGAGCCGCGAGCTTTCTGGGTTTCTACCGGCAGCAATGATATTATCGGCGAAGTGCTTGCGCAGGCGGACGAAGAGACGTATCATCGGCTGACGGCGCTTGTCAAGGGCGAGACGTTCACCACCTTCATTGATACTGGCGTGATTTATCCGCAAATCAAGAGCAATCCCGCTACTATTTATAGTTTTCTGCTGGTGACAGGCTACTTGAAGGCAATGAAAACGACGCCATCCTTCAATGGAGACTTTATGTGTGAGGTTTCCTTGCCGAATCGGGAAATTTCTCTCGTGTATAACAAGGAAATTTTGCAGCGGCTGGAGAATATGATTCCGCAGCCTACGGCCATCGCTGTTCAGGAGGCCATCTTCTCCGGCGACAACGCACGATTGAAAGCGCAGATTCAGACGCTTCTGACCCAATCGGTCAGCTGTTTTGACACGGCAGGGGAGAACTTCTATCACGGCTTTATGCTGGGGCTGTGTGCTTTATTGGGTGGTGCTTTCGTGACCTCGAATCGAGAGTCTGGCGACGGGCGTTATGATATTCAGCTGAAACCCACGAAAAAGGGACTTCCGGGGATTCTCATCGAATTAAAAGCGGAGAAAAATTGCAGTGATGAGAAGCTGAAAGTGTTGTCAGAAACCGCATTGCAGCAGATAAACGACAAGAAATACGAAACGGAACTGACCGCCGCGGGGGTCAAGACAGTTTATAAATACGGCGTAGCTTTCAGCGGTAAAAAGGTTGAAGTTACGGTCGGATGAACTTGGCAATCAGGCGGATGACTGATTTGCGGAGCTGTGCAGCTTTGAAAATCATAAAATCTGTATCAGGACACCGACTTGTCTAAAAACGCGGATGCGAACCGCACAAAAGTGTGTTAGAATCATATCGTCGAAAGATGCAGAGAAGCTCCCGCGCACGGCGCGAGGGGCTTTTTCGTATCGTCCGATAGAAAAAAGCGTGCGCCAAAGAGACACAAAGAAAGGAAATGTATGAGTAACAAAGAAAACCATCGAGAATAGATTCAGTTTTCGGTTCGGCAGAAGCTGAAACACCTGTGTATGTGCTTGGCAACAGCAGGCGAAACTATCCGCGTAACGGTGCAGTAGATAGCGGGGCAATCATGTGCTTCCAAGGAGAAAAGCACAACCATCCCTGCCCTGTCTAAAAACGCGGATGCACACGCTGCAAAAGTGTGATAGAATCATATCGTCGAAAGAGGCAGAGGAGCTCCCGCGCACGGCGCGAGGGGCTTTTTTCGTACCGTTCGATAGAAAAAACGTGCGCCAGAGGAGCGCACAAAAAGAAAGGAAACATATGAGTAACCAAGAAACCAATCAGAAACAGATTCAGTTCCCGGCTCAGCAGGAACTGAAACACCTTCGCACCCGCTGCGGGAAGGTGTACGCGCTGGGCAACAATCGTTTCCGGGCGGTGGTGCAGACCACGCCGGTGCACGAGTACGACGCGGCGACGCACCAGTGGGTGGAACTTTCCGCTGAAAAGCGCCAGCAGATGGCGGCGCAGGCTCACAGCCCGATTGCAACGTTCGCGGATAATACGAACGACGCGGATAATTTCGCGGGCATCCTCGATACCTACGTTAAGGAAGGTTCGACGCAGAACTTCTCGCACGACGAACGGCTGTGGATCAGCAACACGAATTACTACGGCAACCGCCTGACCTACTTGAAAGTCGTGGACTTGCCGCGTCTGGGCGCGAACCACTTCATCACGTCCGCAAAACTGTGCGTTCGCAATGTCTATGCACCGACGGCAGATACCGCTATCATGTGCACGGAAGTGCTGGAGGACTGGAATCCGGAGACGATCACCTATGACCACCAGCCGGATGTCAGCGGCGT
>OHHP01001278.1_pt1 | contig 10208 bp, 7 predicted proteins | sample 1568121 | NCBI WGS metagenome assembly OHHP01 (sample SAMEA3879500, study PRJEB24766) | human gut metagenome | biome: human-associated habitat; feature: feces | place: USA | collected 1985/1987
GTGTCTCCGTCCATGTCCCGATCAGCATACGGGCATTGTGCTCGTACAAATCCTGCAATTCAGGCTGCTTTGACTTCGAACGGGCCATATCCAGCCAGCGTCCCACGAAGAAGCATTCGTGAGTGGACAGTAACTCATTTTGATCCTTAATCAGCTGCAGAAACCTCTCCGACCAGTAATCAAACTGTTTCGTATCTTTCGCCCGATAAGCATCCACCAGATTGTAATATGCCAGAAGAACGTTCATCTGTGCCGCATAACTCTGAATATCGTTTTCCCGCAGCTGCCGTTTTTTCATCGGATGCATCATACAGGTAAATTCACCAGTCTGCGTGTCCGGCTCATACAGACCGGTCAGCAGAACGACCAGAAATGTCATATCATAATTCAAAAGTGCCTGTCCTTTTTTTCCACAGAACTCTTTTAATTTCCGGCAAAGTCCACAATAATACGACTGATATATTTTCTTATTTTCTTCCGACAGCTGTGCGCCGTTTACATTAATATATCCGAACATACTGCCTCCGATTTAGGTTTTGCGAATAAATTTTTCCCTGCATTTCGGGCAGGTAATCTCTATCTTTCCATGTCCCCTCGGCACACGGACTTCCTGTTTACACATCGGGCACTTGAAAAAGCGGTAATCCCTTGCCTGTCCCATGCGTTTTTTAAACCGGTTCCACGATACGGTGCGGTTATAACGGAAATTCAAATACTTCTGGTTTTCTTCATAACGTTTGGATGTATTTCTTGAAAATACTCGGAAATACATATAAATCATTAAAATCAGCGCTACAAAGGAAAACAGGCCGATGCGTGTAAACATACCGACAAGCAAAAGAATCAGAACAAGCCAGGACTGCATCCGTGCCAGTTCATCCATGCCATTTCTTCCCTGCATAAAACGATACAATTTGTCTCTCATACAATTCCTCTTTTCTGTGTTTCGTCGATATTTTTCGTGTCTTATATTAGTTATATATCATGGGAAATCATATCGTCAAGCAACGTATTTTCTTTTCATACACTTTTCATAAAGTGTTTAGAAATCCGGGAAATTTATAATGGTATAGACGTGAAAAATGAAAATTTCCAAAGAATACTGCTGATATTTACGGAAAACATCTTAAGAAGAAGGACGATAAGCCGGGTTATGTCGTTGGGTGATCATCTATCTAGTACGATTGTTGCCAACCGTCTCAAGCGACCTACCTAAAGCTGGCGGGCCACGTCAGCGCTTTGTTTCGGTCTTGCTTCGAATGGGGTTTACATGTGCCCTCTCTGTTACCAGCGAGGCGGTAGTCTCTTACACTGCCATTCCACCCTTACTATAGAGGTGCATCTGTGATGCATCTCTTATAGCGGTATATTTCTGTTGCACTTTCCTTAGAGTTTCCTCCACCGGCCGTTAACCGGCATCCTGCCCTGTGAAGCCCGGACTTTCCTCACCTGCGGTCTTTCGACACCTGCAGCCGCGATCACCTGTCCTCCATCTTAAGATGCTTTTCCACTATAACACAGTTTCCAGTAAGGTTCAAGCCGTAAAGTTTACCGTGTTTTTATACATTAAAACAACTTCCTCCGACAAATTCCCGCACCAGAGAACTCTGTGCAATTCCTTCCGTCGGAAGCGGCAGAAAATAGTCCAAAAACTTAAGCAGACGCTTCGCTTCCAGATATTCTGCACTGTCACGCGGAATCTGAAACAGAAGCGGTTCCGCATATACTTTAAGCACCGCAACCTCATACAGTAAAGCGGAATTAAACATGACATCCGCACTGTCCTGAAACGGGAAAATATTTTTTTCTTCTCCCCTTCGCACAGATTTCCACATCGCAATCGTCTCCTGTGCCGTCGTTCCACGGGTTCTGGCATCTCTCACGATCCGGCGTAACAGACGGCAGTCCGTCGTGGACAGCGGATTGTGTTCATCAATATTCAACTGTGTCAGCGCAGAAATATAAATCTTAAATTTACTTTCTGCGGGAAGTGTATACGACAGCTTATCGTTCAGACCATGAATTCCCTCTATGACAAGAATATCATTTTCTTTAAGCTGCAGGGTCCTGCCACGGTATTCCCTCTTTCCCGTCTTAAAATTGAAAGAAGGCATATCTACTTTCTCCCCTGCCAGAAGCCGGGTCATATCTTCATTAAACTGTCTGACATCCAGTGCCTCCAGACATTCAAAATCAAGATTTCCGTCTGCATCCCTCGGACACCGCTCCCTGTCATCATAATAATCATCCAGACTGATCGGATGCGGTTTTCTTCCCTTTGCCAGAAGCTGAATCGACAGGCGGTTGGAAAATGTCGTCTTTCCGGAAGAAGACGGACCTGCAATCATGACAAATTTAATTCCTTTTTTTGCTGCAATCTGTGCTGCCAGGGAACCGATCCGTTCCTCCATCAATGCTTCCTGAAGCAGAATAATCTGTTCACCCCTGCCGGATGCGATTGCATCATTGAGCGCACCGATCGTTCCAACGTCCAGCATACGGCTCCAGCTGCGTGATTCTTTTAATGTGTGGTACAGTTTATTGGAGGTATGAAGCGGTTCCACTTCATCTCCCTTTTTATTTGGGAACAAAAGAACAAAGCCGTCTTCATATAACTCCAGATCAAACACTCCGAGGTATCCCGTGGATGGAACCATATAACCGTAATAATAGTCCTGATGTCCGTCCAGCTCATAAATATTGACACGCGAACTTCTGCGATAATGTAAAAGCCGCTCTTTGTCCTTCATTCCCTTATCATGAAACAGCTGTTCCGCATCTTCTGTTTTTACACTGCATTTCTTGATCGGTAAATCGGCCTCTACCAGACGCTGCATCTCTGCACGCAGTGCCTGCACGGCTGCTGCATCATTTGCAGTTCCATGCAGTTCACAGTAATAACTTTCTCCCAGAGAATAATATACTCTGATTTTTACCTGATCCTTCCACAGATTTTCTACCGCCTTCTGCAATAAAAGCGTCATACTTCTGCGATAGGTGCGTTTGCCGTCCCTGTCCGTCATCGTCAGAAACGAAATTTTACCGGATGCCTTCACCACTTTTGAAAGTTCCCGCAGTTTTCCATCTACACATGCCAGTACAATCCTGTCACTGTAATTTTTCTGATATTGTTTTGCAATCTGTTCCAGTTTTGTCTGCTCCGGAATCAGAACCAGTTCGGTTTTCCCCGGCGCAGTCTCCAATGTGATCTCAAATTCCTGCACTTTTTATCGCCCCCAAAATCGTATACGCAGATTCATTCTGCTGTAATTTTTCCTGCACTTCTGCAATACGTCGTATGATCTGTTCCGATTCTTTCTGTGCTTCAAGCGTCTGCAGAATCTGTGTCAGCTGTCCATGCTGACGCACCAGAAACCGGCGCAGTACCGGATTTCCGTTTCTCAGAAGAAGCGGTCCGTAAATATCACAGACTGCTATTGTCTGATCGTTCAACCGGTTCCACGTTTCATCCTGCTCCGTTTTTACGGCACGCATCATCGGATAATATTTTCCTTCTTCACAGACCATATCTTCATCTTCAATTTTATACTGATGCTGGCGCAGATATTCCCGGACCTTATGTATTTCAGACTGTGGCTGCAAAATCAGTTCTTTCGCTGTACTGCAGACGGATTCCCCTTCCGTCAGAATATGCAGAATCAGTTCTCCACCCATTCCTGCAATCAGAATGGAATCCGCTTCATTTGGAAGCAGTGCCTCTGCCCCGTCCGAAAGCCTGGTCTGTATATATTCCTCCAGCCTGGCTGCCCGGATATGTTCCTGTGCCCGGGCAAGCGGTCCCTCATTAATATCCATTGCAATGGCTCCCTTTATTTTCTGCCTCTGTACCAGTGCAATCGGCACATACGCATGGTCTGTTCCGATATCCGCAAGGATACCGCCGGTTGTAACCATGGAAGCCACTGCTTTCATTCTCCTCGATAATTTCATCATGTTACTCTAAATAATCCTTTAACTTACGACTTCTGCTGGGATGGCGAAGCTTACGGAGCGCTTTTGCCTCAATCTGACGGATTCGTTCTCTGGTTACATTGAACTCTTTTCCGACTTCCTCAAGGGTTCTCGCCCTTCCATCCTCCAGACCAAAGCGAAGCGTCAGCACTTTCTGCTCCCGCTCGGTCAGTGTTCCGAGTACCTCTTCCAGCTGTTCCTTAAGCAGCGTAAAAGTTGCAGCATCTGCCGGTACCGGTACATTATCATCTTTAATAAAATCGCCCAGATGGGAATCTTCCTCTTCTCCGATTGGTGTTTCCAAAGATACCGGTTCCTGTGAAATCTTTAAGATTTCCCGCACACGTTCCACCGGCATCTTCATCTCTTCCGCGATTTCTTCCGGCGTAGGTTCCCGCCCGAGTTCCTGCAGCAGCTGTCTGCTGACACGAATGAGCTTGTTGATCGTTTCCACCATGTGCACCGGAATACGGATGGTTCTTGCCTGATCCGCAATTGCACGGGTAATTGCCTGCCGGATCCACCATGTTGCATAAGTGGAGAACTTATATCCTTTGCGGTAATCAAATTTTTCTACCGCCTTGATCAGTCCCAAATTTCCTTCCTGAATCAGGTCTAAAAACAGCATGCCCCTGCCCACATAGCGCTTGGCAATGCTGACTACCAGACGAAGATTTGCCTCCGCCAGACGTTTTTTGGCATCTGATCCACGGTCGACATCCAGTTGCAATGCTTTGATCTCCGCTTGTATTTCTTCTTTTTCCTGTTCATCACCGGTTTCTGCCAGACGCTCTTTGAGCAGTGGAATTTTTTCAACTGCCACACTTCCGGCCTCCATCTTCTGTGCCAGCTCAATTTCTTCGTCTGCAGACAGCAGCGGCACTTTGCCGATTTCCTTTAAGTACATGCGTACCGGATCCTCGACACTTACGCCCTCCGGAACCGAAAGATCAATCTTTTCTACTTCTACCTCGTCTTCGTCATCCAGAATGATATCATCATCCTCATCATCCCCGTCACTGATCCTGAGGACATCTACTTTATTTGCTTCCAGGAAATCCAGAACCTTCTCCATCTTTTCTTCGTCAAGATTCATATCCCTGAAAAAATCGCTGATCTCCTGATACTCCAGAATGTTCCGTTTCTTTTTTCCCAGTTCCAGCAGACTTTTCAGTTTTTCTCTGAACTTTGCCTTTGTTTCTTCCGTTTCCACTGCTGCATTCTCTTCTTTTTTCTTTGCCATGTCGTTTCGTCCTCTCAGGTTACTTTCTATTTTGTCCCTAATCAATAGAAATATGCGTTTTCTTCAGCTTCTCCAATTCCTTCTGTTCATTGATCAGCTGCATAACGACCGTCAGATCATTCGGATCTGACTGCCGGCTTCGAACATCAATACTGTTTTCCTTGATTCTCTCAATTGTTTCCTTTAATGCTTTTTCTTTGTCCTGTTTTGTCTCTACTTCATGAATTTTTGCATTAAAAAGCCCCGCAATTTCTTTTTGTTCTTCCTCCTCCTGAAACCGGCTGATAATCTTTGCCGGATTCACCTGTCCGCTCTCCCCATACTGGGTGAACAGCTCCTGTGCCGCTTTGCGATACAGCGGTTCCGTGAAATCTTCCTCCGTGATCCATCCTTTGATGCTGTCAAAAAGCCGCGTATCCTCGATCAGCCAGGTCAGAAGCAGCTTCTGTGACTGTTTCATGCCATCTTCTTTCTTTTTTTCATGGATACCGCTCTTTAACGGAGCCGCCTTTGTAATCCCGCTCCCTGCCATTGCCAGATTATTCACAAGCTTCCGCAGATCCTCAAAGCCAATCCTGTACTTATCAGCGACCGCCTGGATATAATTGTTGCGCTCAAGCTCCTCCGGAAAGGCTAAAAGCCGCCGCGCCGTCTCATTATAAAATGCCGTCTTGGACTCCGGATCATTCATATCATAATTCTGCTCCAGCATACGGATTTCAAACAGAAAACTGTTTTCCGCCTGATCAATCCGCTTCTGATATTCTTCGGCCCCAAGTGCTTTGATAAATTCATCCGGATCTTTGTACGGCTGCATGTTTATGACTTTCGTGATAATTCCAACTTCTTTTAAAATCGGAATTGCACGGAGTGCCGCCTTTACCCCAGCCCCATCACTGTCATATGTCAGATACACTTCTTTGGTGTAGCGTTTCAGCAGACTGGCATGTCCACTGGTAAGCGATGTGCCAAGAGAGGCCACCGCATTGTCAAAGCCTGCCTGGTGCAGTGCAATGACATCCATATATCCCTCACATAAAAGCAGCTGCGGTTTTCTGGTTGTCCTTGCAATATTTAATCCATACAGATTCCGGCTCTTGTCAAAAATCTTCGTCTCCGGCGAATTCAGATACTTCGGTTCCCCTTCGCCCATGACACGCCCTCCAAATCCGATCACCCGGTTATGTACATCCATGATCGGAAACATGGCACGATTCCAGAATTTGTCATGGCCTCCGCGCACCTCATCGATGGAGACAAGCCCCGACTCTTTCAGCAGCGCATCGTCATATCCCATATGTCTTAAATAGCGATAGAGATCATCGCTGTACTGATCCGAATAGCCCAGGCCAAATTTGCGCATCGTTTCATCCGACAGCTCCCGCTTACGGAAATACGCATATGCTTTTTCCCCTCTCGGGCTGCGCAGAAGTTTATAAAAATACTTTGCGGCTTCTTTGTTAATCTCCAGCAGCTTCGTGCGCTTGTCCGCCTCACGTTTCTGTGCACCTGTCATCTCCTGCTTGGGAAGTTCAATTCCCGCACGATCGGCAAGTACCTGCATCGCTTCGGTAAAAGTATAATTCTCATACTGCATCAGAAATGTAAAAACATTGCCTCCCGCTCCACATCCAAAGCAGTAATACATCTGTTTATTCGGAGAAACGGAAAATGATCCCGTCTTCTCATTATGAAAGGGGCATAACCCAAAATATGTACTTCCTTTTTTCTGCAGACTCACATACCCGCCGATCACATCCACAATGTCATTGCGGGAACGTACCTCCTCAATCAGATCATCTGAAAAATACGGCGTGGAAATCCCCTCCTTTCTCTAGTCATCAATATCCATCCACTTTCCATGCCTGCGGCATAAAATTTTCTTTAAATTTGGTAATCGCATACTTATCTGTCATACCGGAAATATAGTCACAGACGATGCGCCCTTTGTCTTCACCCTCATCCAGCATTTTTAATAACTTTGCCGGCAGCTGCTCGATATGGTCCATATAAAAATAATACATCTGTTCCAGCATGGCCTTAGCTTTTACTTCCTCGCCTTTTGCGACCGGATTCCGGTATACATGTTCAAACATGAACAAGCGCAGATCCCGCAGCGCCTCCGCGGTCTCATCCGACATAATGATATCGTCTCTTCCCATACTGTTGCTGATGATATCGTGGATCAGGTGATCCAGGCGCTCTCTCGTGGTAAATCCCAGCGTACGACGCAGTTCCACGGGAATATCTTCCTCATCCAGAATCATTGCACGGATCGCATCGTCAATATCGGAATTGACATATGCAATCTTATCGGACAGGCGCACAATCTTTCCTTCCAGCGTGTGCGGAATCGTCCGTGTCTGATGGTTTAAAATTCCATCCCGGACCTCCCAGGTCAGATTCAGTCCTTCTCCGTCTTTTTCCAGTTTTTCTACAATACGTACGCTCTGTTCGTTGTGGCGGAACCCGCCTTCATACACCTGATTCAGCAGAAATTCTCCTGCATGTCCAAACGGTGTATGCCCCAGATCATGCCCCAATGCTATCGCCTCAACCAGATCTTCATTCAGCCGGAGCGCCTTCGCAATGGTTCTCGCATTCTGCGATACTTCAAGCGTATGTGTCAGCCGCGTCCGGTAATGATCTCCCATCGGTGTGAGAAAAACCTGCGTCTTACTTTTCAGTCTCCGGAAAGACTTACTGTGCAGGATACGGTCACGGTCCCTCTGAAAGACCGGACGAATATCACACTGCGGTTCCTCCCTGTCTCTGCCCTTTGCGTTTATGGACAGACAGGCGTACGGACTTAAAGTATCTGCTTCTATCTGTTCTATTCTTTCCCGAATTGTCATATTCTGCTCATTTCTGCGGCACAAACCGCCAAAATCCTTACAATATTTCAAACAACTCTACATATTATATATTCTGCGTGAATTCCTGATTTCCTTTTTTATTTTGCATTTCCTCCGAGTACTTTCCGCAGCTGTTGCAGACAGATACCCGTAATCTGATTTTCGTAGCTTCCAAAATAAAATTTGTTATCTTTCACCAGAATACATCCGACCCAGTCTCCATCCACAGGATCTTCCTCCAGTGCCTGCTCCATCTCCTGATATCCCCGAAGTGTAAAATAGGCATCATACTCCGAAAAATCCGCTGTGCGGTAGGTCACATCCGGAAACTGCATCCTAAGCCCCTGTATCAGATCCGCCGGACATGCCACATAACCTGTCGGCTCATGCGAATATGCCGATTCCAAAGCCCAGTCTTCATCCCAGAGAAGAAACACATCATCCGTTTCCCATGCCTTGTCTGTTTCCACCAATGCCACCGGTGCATATGTTCCTCCATCGGTTCCGGCTGTCTGTACGAGATTTGTTTTTCCGGTCGGATCGGTATACAGAAGATTTGCAATCGCAAGCTGATAAAACCGACTGTCGCAGCGCTCTCCACGCTCTGCCAGATAGCCCTGGGCAATTCCGTTTTTCTCCAGATCCGCTTCCTCATTTACCGGTACATAAACCGCATCTCCATATTCCATCGGTCCCATCCGCGTATCCTCAGTCAGAAATTCCGCAACCTTCGTATAATCCCCTGCGGTATCTTTTGGCATCAGAAGTACTATCACGACAACAATTGCAGCAGCCGCAATACTGCAGCCAACCGTCACAATCTTTCTGATCATCCGGTGTCTGCGCGATTCTTCTTCCCCGGCAGATGCCGGTATTCCATCTATATTTTTAACCGCATACTGTCTGGATGCATAGCTAAATACAAATGCACCGATGACAAGAATAAAAACAACCATTGCCAACAGACAGGTGATTTCCTGCCAGGTCCGCATCCGGCCGCAAAGCAGCAGATGATCGATCAGACATGTTGCTCTGCCTGATGATTTCTGTTCAAATTTCAAACGACAGACGCCGTTAATTCCAAGACATACCAGTGCAAACACCGCACCATCAACTAATGCATAGCGAATCCACCGCACCTTTTCCCTGATTACAGCAAGCGGAAACAGTGAAAGCACAAACGCAAACATGATCATCCCCGCAAAAAAATATGCCCATTTTTCCAAAAGCGATGTGTTCCACATCTGCCGTACATATTCCACTGCGGAAGCTCCATTGATATTTCCCCAGCCGGTGACCCGGGAGATCAGAAACGCAATTCTTAAAATTCCCCATAAAACCAGATAACCAACAGCATATTTCCACAACAGCCGTCCTGTGATCTGACGATCTGACAATTCCTGCTGCATCCCTCCGTTTTCCATTCCCGCACGGGTCCGTATCCGGAAAAATACCAGCGTAAATGCAACAAACGCAGGAAATCCACCCATACTTCCGACAAACCCATTGATAAAAAGCATCACCGTAAATGCCAGTATGGCGGAAACCAAAAGACGCATCGGATCTGCATCCATCGTTTCAGGTTCTTTCTTATCATACTTCATACCATAGCCTCCTTTTTGCGATCTTTAAGAAGCGCCCATGCCGTAATTCCTGCCGTCAGTGCTTCCGCAGCCATAAACGACAGCCAGACACCACGGATTCCAAATATACGTGACAATATCACGGAACACACCGCAATAGCTACAAATCCTCTGCAAACCGAGGCCGTAAATGCCTCTTTTGCATGCTCCGATGCACTCAGATACCCGGTTCCGATAATATTGAAACCGGCAAACAAAAATCCGATCACATAAAGCCGCATTCCTGTAAATGCATATTCCGCCATCTTTACCGAATGTTCACTGTTAAACAAGGCTACCATCGGGTCTGTAAATCCCCAGACAAGCGAAATAATCAAAAGACTGAAAACAACGCCCGTAGCCAGTCCCAGATGCAGAATCTTTTTAACCGCACGTTCATTCCCTTCTCCGTAATAACGGCTGACCAGTGGCTGGGCTCCCTGGGAAATCCCGTTAAAAATACAGGTAAATATGAGTGCAAAGTTGGCAATCACGCCATAGGCAGCCACTCCTACA
>OHHP01001280.1_pt1 | contig 10195 bp, 5 predicted proteins | sample 1568121 | NCBI WGS metagenome assembly OHHP01 (sample SAMEA3879500, study PRJEB24766) | human gut metagenome | biome: human-associated habitat; feature: feces | place: USA | collected 1985/1987
GGTGTAAGCTTGAACACTAAGTTGGCCGAAAACCGTCAGGACAACACTGCAAAGGTTATCAACCAGAACTTGAAGAAAGCAAAAATTGACGCTGCAATCGATACAAAATATACTGCTCAGGACTGGGAAGGTTTCCAGGAATTGGTATCTAAATCTAATATCCAAGATAAAGAACTGATCCTTCGCGTTCTGTCTATGTATTCTGATCCTGAACAAAGAGAGCAGGAAATCAAGAACATTTCTTCTGTTTACAAGAACTTAGCTGACGAAATCTTGCCGCAATTGCGTCGTTCTCGTCTGACTTTGAATTATGAAATCATTGGTAAGTCTGATGATGAAATCGCTAATCTGGCTAACACAGATGCTAAGCAGCTGAGTCTGGAAGAATTGCTGTACGCAGCTACTCTGACTAATGATCCGGCTAAACAAGAAGTAATCTTCACTAAAGCTACTCAGATTTATCCGAACGACTATCGTGCTTACAATAACTTAGGTAAACTGGCTTACCAGTCAGGTAACCTTGACAAGGCTGAAAGCTACTTCAAGAAAGCAGCTTCTATCAAGGATGCTCCTGAAGTTAACATGAATCTTGGTTTGATCGCTTTGACAAAAGGTGATAAAGCCGCTGCTGAAACTTACCTGAGCAAAGCTTCCGGTGCAAAAGAACTGAACGAAGCTCTGGGTAACCTGTACATCGCTCAAGGTCAATATGACAGAGCTGTAAGCGCATTCGGCAACACGAAATCTAACAGTGCCGCTTTGGCTCAGATCCTGGCTAAGGACTACAACAAAGCTAAAAATACTTTGGCAAGTGTAGAAAAGCCAGACGCTTATACTGAGTACCTGATGGCTGTATTAGGTGCAAGAACTAACAATTCTTCTATGGTTACCAGCAGCTTGAAGAGCGCTGTAGCTAAAGATTCTTCATTAGCTAAGAAAGCAGCTTCTGATCTGGAATTTGCTAAGTACTTCACGAATGCAGATTTCATGAGTATCATTCAGTAAGAAGCTCTTCACTAATTACGATTAGTGATTTTAAGTAGTAAATAAATAAATATCTGTAGAATGCCCGGCGTTGAGAAATGTCGGGCATTTCTTTTTTATTATCTGCAAAAGCCGTACTTTCGCAAAAAAGTATTTAGAGATGAAGAACGTCTGTCTATTATATTTTCTATTAATCGGCCTCTCTGCCTGTGGTGGAAAGAAGACCGATAGTATCAGCCTCAGTGGAGAAATCAAAGGATTGGGGAATGATACCATCTATTTATATGGTGCGGACAGAATGCATGACCGCATGGATACACTGATTGCCGAAAAAGATAAATTCTCCGCGACACTTTCTGCTGATACGTTAGTCACCACAATCTTATTATTCAGTGATGGAACGGAGTACCCGCTTTTCCTGAATAAAGGAGATAAAATACAAATAAAAGGCTCCATGGCCGAACTATCCTCTTTACAAATCAGCGGCAATGCCCCTAATAAAGAATTAACAGACTTCAACCAGGACCTGAAAGGCTTGGGTACCCCGTCCGGAAAAGCTTTGGAAGAAAAAGCAGAGAATTTCATTACTGAACATCCTGCTTCATTAGTCAGTATCTATCTGCTGGATAAATACTTTGTGCAAAACCCTCAACCCGATTTGACACAAATCCAGAAACTGGCCGACCGGATGACCGGAGAACTGAAGGACCGTCCCTTTATGGATGCATTGCTGAAGCGGATTGAAGAAGAAGAAAAGGTAGCTGTAGGGAAATCGGCGCCCTACTTCCGACTACGCAATGCGGAAGAAAAAGATATAAGTCGCTCCAACTTTAAAGATCAGTACCTGCTCATACAGTTCTGGGCTTCGTGGGATACGGTCAGCCGTGCAAACAATGCCATGTTCCGCCGTATTTATAAGAAAGAGCAGAAGAATAAGAACTTCGCGTTGCTGGGCGTTTCTCTCGATCTTAATAAAAAGAAATGGCAGGAAACCATCAAAGCAGATACGCTGAAATGGGAACAAGTCTGTGATTTCTCCGGCTGGAGCGGAGAGATTATCAAACAATTTGCCATACAGACGCTTCCTACCAATATACTTCTCAGTCCTACGGGAAGAATAGAAGGTAAAAATCTGGATGAAAAAGCAATTGAGAACAAGCTAAAAGAGATTGCTGAAAAAGAAAAGGAGAAATCACTCACCACTAATCACTAATAAACACGTGCTAATCAAAGTTTTCGGAGCGGCTGTGCAAGGCATCGACGCAACTCTCATCACCATCGAAGTAAATAGTTCAAGAGGTTGTATGTTCTATCTTGTCGGACTACCGGATTCGGCCGTCAAAGAAAGCCACCAACGTATCATTTCCGCGCTACAAGTGAATGGATACCGGATACCTACCAGCAATATCATCATCAATATGGCACCGGCTGATATCCGCAAAGAAGGTTCCGCCTATGACCTCCCACTTGCCATTGGTATGCTTGCCGCCGGAGAAGTAATCCAACCGGATAAGCTGAACCGCTACCTGATGATGGGCGAACTGAGCCTTGACGGTAGCCTGCAACCCATCAAGGGGGCTCTGCCCATTGCCATCAAAGCACGTGAATTAGGATTCGAGGGAATCATAGTACCCAGACAGAACGCTCTTGAAGCGGCTGTAGTCAATCAGATTCAAGTATATGGAGTTGAAAACATCAAAGAGGTAATAGAATTCTTCAATGGGAAGCAGGAACTCACTCCTACCATCGTCAACACCCGCGAAGAGTTTTATGCACAACAAAGTAGCTTTGATCTGGACTTTGCAGATGTAAAAGGACAGGAAAACGTAAAACGTGCACTGGAAGTGGCAGCGGCAGGGGGACATAATATTATTCTGATTGGTGCCCCGGGAAGCGGAAAATCCATGCTTGCCAAAAGATTACCATCCATTCTTCCCCCGCTGTCCCTGGGAGAGAGCCTTGAAACTACAAAAATACATTCTGTGGCAGGAAGGCTGCAAAACAATACGGGGCTTATTTCAAAACGCCCGTTCCGCGATCCGCATCACACCATTTCCACAGTGGCCATGACGGGTGGAGGCAGTTATCCACAACCAGGAGAAATCAGCCTTGCCCATAATGGTATTTTATTTCTGGACGAATTGCCAGAATTCAATCGCAGCGTACTGGAAGTCCTCCGCCAGTTTTATGCTGGTAGCCTCTATGAACCCATGTCCTTGCGGATATTACAATCATCCGACAAAAGCTTGTGTATGCAGTCCGGGACAAGTACAAAAATACCTGAATCGTATCTCTGGTCCTCTACTTGACCGCATCGACCTACAAATTGAAGTAGTTCCTGTACCTTTTGAGAAAATGTCCGATGCACATCCGGGAGAAGCAAGTTCCATCATACGGGAGCGTGTAATCTCCGCCCGACAAATTCAGGAAAACAGATATGCAGATATTCCGGGCGTTTACTGTAATGCACAAATGAGCAGCAAACTACTTTCCCTATATGCTCGTCCGGATGACAAAGGTCTTGCCTTACTGAAAAATGCGATGAACAGGCTTAATCTTTCCGCCCGTGCCTATGACCGTATACTAAAAGTGGCACGTACCATTGCCGACCTTGAAAACAGTGACCTGATACAGCCCTCACATTTGGCAGAAGCCATCGGATACAGGAATCTGGATAGAGAAGACTGGGCGGGATAATCCAGAAAAAAACAATAGTTCACTATTTTCCCCCTAATTTGCATCATTTTCTCCCTAACTATAACTTCATTGGCTTAGATTTGCAGTAATCAAAATCTAAAATACTATGGAGGCAAAGACATTATCCCGTTTTTTCCCAAAGTTGTCACTTATAAGAAAGGACAACATGGAACGACCGCCTTTATTCTTTACATTACATCTATCCAAAGATAGTAATATAAAGCAAATATCCTTTTGTCTTCCATTCATCTCAATTAATTGTATATCAAAATATTACAATAATCTTGTAATACACTTGAAATATATCTGTAATAAGTACAGCCTACTTTTGCAGCCAGAATAATATTTATAAATATACAGAAGAAGAGAACATAATTTATAACTAAAACTTTATTTTATGCTGAATGTACAATTAAAAAGAAAAAGGACATTTGCGCAAAGCGTGCTCTTTGTAGTGTTCTTGCTAAGTAGTACCTTAGCATTTGCCCAGAACAAGGTTACCGGTACTGTTACAGACAAATCCGGTGAGCCATTGGCAGGCGTCAATGTATTAGAAAAAGGCACCACCAATGGTTGTATCACCGATCTTGACGGTAAATACTCTATAGAAGTGAAAAGAGGGCAAACCCTCATATTTACTTTCATTGGCTTTACTAAAAAAGAGGTTCAAGTGAACCAAAGCGCTATTAATGTAGTAATGGAGGAAGATTCCCAAACATTAGATGAAGTAGTAGTAGTGGGATATGGTAGCATGACGCGTAAGGATGTTACCAGCTCTATCACAACAGTGAAAGCAGGTGTCTACACTAATCCGGCGCAACTGCTACAAGGAAAAGTTCCGGGATTGACCATTGCCAATACCAGTGACCCTAATGGCTCGGCATCTATCTCTCTGCGTGGTACATCTTCTTTACGCGAGGGTGCAGCCATGGAACCATACTACGTAATCGATGGCGTCCCGGGCGTCAGCCTGTCGCTTATTGCTCCGGAAGACATTGAAAGCATCGATGTTCTTCGTGATGCCAGTGCCACAGCCATCTATGGTTCAAAAGCCGCTAATGGTGTAATCATTGTCACCACCAAGAAAGGTAGCAAGAATGGTAAAACCAATGTAAACTACAGTGGTTATGTAGCTATAGATAATACTTTGAAAACTCTGGACATGATGAATGCCAGCGAACTTCTGGCCTATGCCAACGCAAATAATGTCGACCTTTCCCCCTACTACGATGTAAACAACCCGGCCGACACCAATTGGCAGGATGAAGTATTGCGTTCCGGTTTCAGCCACAATCATAATATCTCCATCAACGGTGGCAATGAAAAAACCACCTATAGTGCATCTCTCAACTACATCGACCGAGAAGGTGTTGTGAGAGGAACTTCAATGGATCGCATCACAGCCCGTTCTTTCTTGCAAACCAAAACTCTGAAAGATCATCTGGATTTGTCGGTTAGTGTAAATGCAAGCATAACCAACAAACAAACGGCCTCAACCGAAAATCAGGGACGGAGTGTACTGGATGCCATGTACTATTACAATCCGCTGGTTCCTGTAAAGAATGCAGACGGTTCCTGGTACGCTAATACAAGTATCTCACAAAGTTATAACCCGCTGTCAATGGTCTATGAAGATCAGTACAAAACAAAAGAGAAAATGTTGCAAGGTATTGCCAAAGCAACCCTTCACATCATTGACGGACTAGATTGGAATCTGAATCTTTCTTATCAAAACGAACAGTATATTTACAGTAACTACAATACTACACAGTCACAACTTCCCAACATCTCTTCCCGCCACGGTCAGGCTTCACGCAGCACCAAGGAAAACATCAAGAAGCAGATGGAAACTTACGTCAATTATGACCATGTATTTGCCGACAAACACAAACTGGGTTTGATGGCCGGTTACTCTTGGGAGCAGAACGATGATAATGATGGCTTCGGCTTAACTGTATACAACTTTTACGACGATTACCTGAAATATTACAATATGGGATTGGCCAACAATATGGATATTGACGGCATTAATAGCGACAACAAACTTTCAACCCTGCGCATGATTTCATTCTATGGCCGCGTAAACTACAGTTTTAACAGCAAGTACCTGTTCCAAGCTACCATACGACGCGATGGTTCTTCCGCTTTCGGCAAGAACAACCGCTGGGGTACATTCCCTTCCGTATCATTGGCATGGCGCATTACAGAAGAGAATTTCATGAAGAATCAGAAAGTGTTTGATGACCTGAAATTCCGCATAGGCTATGGTGTAAGCGGTAACTCACTGGGATTTGACGCCTATACCGCACAGCAAACTTACGGTGCATCGGGTTGGTTCACTTACGTGGATCCCGTCACAGGATCATCCTCCAGCTACCGTACACTGGCCGCTACCAAAAATGCTAATCCAGACCTGAAATGGGAGCGTACAGGCATGTTCAACGTCGGTATTGACTTCGGATTCTTCAACAACCGACTGACCGGTACCATCGAATACTACGACAAGCGCACAAAAGATTTAATTTATGACTACCCAGTTTCTACCAACCGCTATCCTTACGGCACAATGACCGCCAATGTAGGCGAAATCAGCAACAAAGGTATCGAACTAACCATCAATGCCACCCCAGTAATAACAAACAACTTCACCTGGAATACAACCTTAAACATTGCCCACAACAAAAACAACGTGGAGTCACTATCCAATGATACTTATTCTGTGAACTACCGTGATTATGGCAATCCAGACGTAGGCGGCTATGCTACTACCAATGTCCAGAGACTGATGGAGGGCAGCCCGGTAGGTCAGTTCTACGTTTGGGAATGGGCCGGTTACAATGAAGACGGTGGTTCCATCTTCAATGACTATGATGCAGAGGGAAATCTGATAGGCACCACCGATGCCCCGGATGATGGCGATCGCCGCAAAGCTGGTTCTGCACAGCCTAAGGTTACTTTCGGATGGAACAATGCCTTTACCTACAAGAACTGGTCATTGACTGCCTTCTTTCAAGGCATTGCTGGAAACAAAATTTTCAATGCAACACGTGCCTTCTACAACAATGTGACCTTGCTCAATACCGGCAAGAATGTATTAAGCGAAGTGGCTACCATGCAAAAGGCTACTGATACACGTGCTCAAGCTCCATCGGACCGCTATATAGAGAACGGTTCTTATTTACGCCTGGCTTCGTTATCATTAGGTTACGATTTCGGCAAACTGGGTGACTGGGTAAACAGTCTGAAAATCTATGCTACCTGCAATAATGTGTTTACCTTAACCGGTTATAAGGGAGTAGACCCTGAAATCAATCTAGGTGGCTTACAACCGGGTATTGACTGGCGCAATACTACTTACCCACGTACTCGCACCTTCATGTTTGGCGTGAATATCAATTTCTAACTCCTTAAAAAGAAAATATGAATATGAAAACAAGATATATTCTTTCCGGTGTCTTGATGGCACTTGCAACTGTAGGTTGCACTGATTTGGATGTAGATATAAAATCGGTCTATACAAAATACCCTACCGACTCTGAGATTGCTATAGAAGCCAAAATAAGCGATGCTTATTATGCGTTCCGTGCTGCGCTTGGCCGTCGCTACGATGAAGGAATTTCATGTAATTCAGACGAATATACGGCAGTCAGTTTCGGTGGTGACTATCTAAACGAACGTGACATGGCCAACTTCTCACTCCATAACGTCGATCCCAATGCCTGTAAAAGCCAGTTGAATGTCTATAACGATATTCAAAGCGGCATTACCAAATGTAACCAAGTCCTCATAGATTTGGGAGATGAAAATGCTACAGTTTCCGCACCAGTACGCGCCGCACGTGCTTTCTATACTTTTCTGCTAATGGACAACTGGGGAGATACTCCCATTATCGACTATCGTCTACTGGATGAGAGCGGCATTGTCAACCGCTCTCCACGTGCCGATGTAGCTCGCTGGATTGAATCCGAACTATTAGAAGTGCGTGATTACTGCCCGACAGAAGTCTCCGAAAACACTTATGGTAAGCCTACTCGCTGGATGGTAGACGCACTGCTCGCCAAACTTTATATTAACTGGAATGTCTATACACAGGATGTTACCAGTGCCAGTTGGTCTTCTACCGCTGCAAATGAAAAGATAAACGAATGCGTAGCAATGTGTGATGATATAATTGAATCCGGTCTGTTCGATCTGAGTGATGATTACAAGAAAAAGTTCCTGTACAATAACGGAGCACATATTAAGGACTTCATTTACGCCATGCCATTTGACGCAATTACTGACGACAACGACCATGCTTTATATTATGCCCGTTTCCGTACTTGGCGTCAAGGACAGAAGAACAATGGCTTCTACTCCGTTGCTCTGTCTTCTTCTGTAGGTGGGAATATGGCATTAACTCCTGAGTTTGCAGAGTTGTTCTGTCTACCGGGAGATCGTCGTAACGATGTTATTGCCGGTGATGGCACAGCCGAAACATTTGATGTTTACCAGTACGATGCCGTCACTGGTGAAAAAACAAATGTACGCAACTTATACAACAATGAAACTCCGGTCACTTTCACCAAGCAGATTACATTGATAAAACAAGATGGTGATCTCAATACTGGTAAGGACTTGACCGGATGGATACAAGGATATAAATCTATCAAATTCTTTCCCTATGTAGAAGAAGTAAATGCTCATTCCCGTCATCAAAGTAACGATGTGCCTATTTTCCGCTATGCAGATATCCTGCTGATGAAATGCGAAGCTATTGTAAGAGGTGCATCCGCTACCCGCGGTGACACACCACAAAGTCTGTTCAATCAGATTCGATCTTATGTGAACGCTCCTACCATAGCCACCAATCCGTCTTTACAAGATATTTTAGACGAGCGCGGTCGCGAGTTTCTTGACGAGCATTGGCGCCGCAATGACTTGATTCGCTTTGGTGACTTTGAGCGTAATTGGGGATTCAAGAGTCTAAACCCAAACGCGAATGCATTAACAAATCGTTTGCTGCCTTTGAGCAACGATGTATTGAACCTCAACACCAACTGGGAACAGAATAAGGGATATTAAGCTAAGTAGATGTTCATAATTAGTTCACATAATGACAGGCGAATAAATGATAATTTATAGTGCAAACTAATTATGAACATCTACTTATTGTTTTCTTTTAGAGTTTCTAAAACCTAAAGCCCCGCATTGCAACTGATACACCCAAATTAGTCAGTTGCAGTGCCTGGCTTTTTCATTCAAACAAAAACTTCTACCAATGAAAACCAAACTAATCACACTATCCTTCCTATTGTTATTCTCAACAAATACTTTTGCACAAGATACCGGACTTACCAATTACGTCGATCCGCTTATCGGTTCCGAGGGACTGGGCCGTGTCTTCATCGGTCCTTCCTGCCCCTACGGAATGGTGAAACCCTCACCGGACTGTACCCCACGTCCCAACAGCGGCTGGTTGCCCATGCCCGAACAGGTGGACGGCTTCTCCCAAGTACACGTTAGCGGAACAGGTGGCGGCCCCAAATACGGAAACATCCTTGTAATGCCTTTCTGCAACGGAATGGACCGTATCAACCACATCGACCATCGCAAGGATGAAACAATAAAATTAGGATATTACTCCACCCAATTCCAGTCTTCCGGCATACAAACAGAAATTACCACCGCCCCCAAAGCATCGTTCTATCGGTTCACCTACCCCAAAGACTCCCTGAAATCACTGGCCATCGATGCCGGATTCTTCTTAGGTGAAAGCCCCGTACCCGATGCCCGCGAAGCTCAGCAATTCGTAGGTTCCGAAATACAAATCGTCTCCGACCATGAAGTCATCGGCTACACCCGTATTCGCGGCGGATGGAACAATGGCCGTGCCTATACAGTTTACTTTTACGCAGAAACCGACAAGCCTTTCGTAAATACAGCTACCTGGAAAAGCGATAAGATCACAGATGAGAAGTTCCAATACGACTCACATCAAAAGACCGGAGCCCTGTTGCGCTTCAACTCTTCTGAAGACGTTATACAACTGAAAGTAGGTATCTCCTTCCTCAGCTCACTGAAAGCACGTCAGAATGCCCATACTGACATTCCTCACTGGTCATTCGAAACTGTACACAAACAGTTACTGGCCCAATGGGAAGATTTACTCCAAAGAATTGAAATCTCTCCCCGCACCCCCGAAGCACAGAAACGTATGTTCTACACCGGCCTCTATCATACCATGATTATGCCTGTAGACCGCAGTGGAGAAAATCCTCTATGGGCAGATGACGAACCTTATTACGATGACTTCTACGCCATCTGGGACACTTACCGCACTTCTACTCCACTCATCACCCTGATAGACCCGAAACGTGAAACAGACATCGTCCGTTCACTTATCAACATCTACAAACGAGACGGCTACATGCCCGACGCCCGTAGCGGTAACAGCAATGGTCGTACCCAAGGCGGTTCGAATGCTGAAATCGTAATAGCCGATGCTTTCGTAAAAGGTCTGGAAGGAATAGAC
>OHHP01001289.1_pt1 | contig 10128 bp, 9 predicted proteins | sample 1568121 | NCBI WGS metagenome assembly OHHP01 (sample SAMEA3879500, study PRJEB24766) | human gut metagenome | biome: human-associated habitat; feature: feces | place: USA | collected 1985/1987
ATCACAATAAAAGCAATAGAAAAAATAAGATATTTCATATTATTTATTTTTATATTCCGGACAATCTTCAATCATCTTCAATAAAACATCTACATTCATAGCATTTTCAGAAAAAGGATATAACTCAGTATTCGCATATAAATGACTCATACTCCTCAGTAAAGACGCTGCATTTTTATATTCTTTCTTAAAATTATCACTTCGAGTATCTCCAGATAAAATATAAATTCTCAACATTCTGAATATCCGACTTCCTTCACCTTCACTTATACGTTTATTTATTCCATTCATATCCCCAATCTTTTTTCGATACATATACCAGCACAATTTGGCCTCGATCTCATTGTTGAGCCGCATACCCCTGTATTCTTCGAGGGTTTTGCCCGAACATTGGTGCGTATGGAAAAGTTCTTCGAGCAAGGTGATATCATCGAGCTTCGATCCCATCTTGATCTGGAAGTCGTCCCATACGGTACCGCCTTCGAAAGTATAGGCGGTCGGGATCATCACCGAATTTCCGATAAAGCCGGTACGGATCGTTACATTTCCCCGGATCGAACCGATAATCTTCCCGGCCATGCAGTCCCGGCGCAACGAGTCCAGCAACGGTTCCAGTTTTTCCCTGCTGTCGGAAGCAAGCATTATATTTTTATTTTGCTGATAGCGTGTATTGCCCAAACCACCCGGATTAAAGGGGGCACCACCGCCGCCACCGCCACCTGAAGGGCCACGCCCCTCTTCGGTCGGCTTAACGGGATCCGTATCGGGACGCTCATATTTGAAATGATTTACCTCACGCTTAGCAGAAACCACAACCGCCTCTATACCGCCGCCATTAAGCGTAGGCGTCTTTTCCGATTCTGCCTCAGCGCGTGTCACTGCCGTTTCCCGGCTGCACACGACACTCAAGCCATCCAGCATTTCGCCCAGGCGGGCGGCATTTTCCGCCTCTGTCCGCGACTTATCGTAAAGGAACGCTTCAGCCTGGCATACTCCTCCGGCATAACGAACCGCATGAACCGGAAACCCCTCGGGCGAAGCGTAGACCGCCAGCCCGGTGAAATCCCCCTTGGACTCGCTGTTGAGCAACCGGTCGTAGTCGTCGGCCGTGCGCCCCGCGGCATAGTCCGGATCGGGAACATAAAAACGCAGATAGCTGCTCATGACACCGCTGCGGGAATCCTTTACGACGACCAGTTTGTGGTAGATCGGGGTAAAACGCGGTTCGCCGTACTCGTCGATCCGATAACGAAAATAGCGGAACTCGCCCCGGACAGGCACATCGGTACTGGAAAGCACTTCCCCGGCCGAGACCGTCGCCAGCGACCAGTCGGGCATATAAGTCCCGAGCGTCAGCGTCCCCTCTTCACTCCCGGCTCTGGTCGGTGCCGCAACACGCTCGAAATAGCGGCGTGCCTCGGCCACGGACATAGTTTCCGGATTTCCGGCCTGCGCGGTATCATTCGCCGCATGATCGGAACAGGCCGAAAGGGCATACAGGACAACAGTACATCCTGCGGCAATCAAATAGGATCGTTTTTTCACAGGCTGTGGTTTCAGGGTTTCCGTCGTGACGTAAGTTGTTTTAAAATTAACAAATATTTACGACATCCCCAAAACTTCGGATACCCTTACGGTTATTGAGTTAAAAATATAACATAAATCCTTGCTGTTACGGAAATAACAGTTATATTTGCAATGAAAAAACCGCATTTGAATTTTAAACGATAACCACACCATGAACGTACCCGCAAATCTGAAATACTCGAACGACCACGAGTGGTGCCGCGTCGAGGGCGACACGGCCGTAATCGGCATCACCGACTTCGCACAGAGCCAATTGGGCGACATCGTCTTCGTCGACGTGCCGACCGTAGGCGAAACCCTCGCCGCGGGCGAAGTATTCGGCTCGATCGAAGCCGTGAAAACCGTGAGCGACGCATTCCTGCCCATCGGCGGCGAGATCCTCGAATTCAACGACGCCGTGGACGCCGACCCCGCCATCGTCAACAAGGACGCATACGGCGAAGGCTGGCTCATCAAGGTCAGGATGTCCGACCCGGCCGAGTACGACGCACTGCTGAGCGCCGCGGATTACGAAAAGCTGATAGGCTAAACACAAAAAATAAAAAGCTATGTCTAAAGTTACAGTAGTAGGTGCAGGTGCCGTAGGCGCAACCTGCGCAAATGTGATGGCTTGCCGCGAAGTTGCGAGCGAAGTCGTCCTGATCGACATCAAGGAAGGTCTTTCGGAAGGCAAGATGCTGGACATGTACCAGTGCTCGACGCTGATGGATTTCGACACCAAGCTCGTGGGCGTCACCAACGACTATAAGCAGACCGCCAATTCGGACGTGGTAGTCATCACCTCGGGTATTCCCCGCAAGCCGGGCATGACCCGCGAGGAGCTGATCGGCACCAACGCCAACATCATGAAGGGCGTGATCGAGAACGTGGTGAAATATTCGCCCCGCGCCATCATCATCGTGGTAGCCAACCCGATGGATACGCTGACCTATCTGGCGCTCAAGGCGTCGGGCCTTCCGAAGAACCGCATCATCGGCATGGGCGGCGCATTGGACTCGGCCCGCTTCAAGTGCTACCTGGCCAAGGCTACGGGCGCCAACATCAACAATGTCGACGGCATGGTCATCGGCGGCCACGGCGACACGACGATGATTCCGCTCGTCTCGAAGGCCACCGTCAACGGCGTACCCGTTTCGCAGTTCGCATCGAAGAAAAAACTCGATGAGGCCGTAGCCAACACGATGGTGGGCGGCGCGACGCTGACCAAACTCATCGGCACGTCGGCCTGGTATGCCCCGGGAGCCGCTTCGGCCATGATGGTCGAGGCGATCCTCAACGACCAGAAGAAAATGATCCCCTGCTCGTGCTACCTCGAAGGTGAGTACGGACAGTCGGACATCTGCATCGGCGTGCCCGCGATCATCGGCCGCAAGGGCATCGAGAAGATCGTGAAGATCGACCTTTCGAAAGAAGAGGCCGAGAAATTCGCAGCTTCGGCCGACGCCGTCCGCAAGACCAACAACGTGCTCCACGAGATCAAGGCGATTTAATTCCGCGCTGCGACAGATACGAAAAACGTCCCGGAATCCGGGACGTTTTTTTATCCGGGATCGGGAGCCGCGAAAAAAGCGCAAGCAGCATAGCTGCATGCGCTTTTTCGTATTCCCCTCGGGACGCCGGACGGCCTCCTTTGGGGCATCCCTCTTTGCGGATCAGAAACTGAACTTCGCGCCGACGAACCAGCTGCGGGGCAACGACGGGCCGTAAATGTAACCCGAGTCGCGGTCTACACCCTTGTCGAAGTCCTTCTGGTAGGCGTTGAACAGGTTCTGCACGCCACCGTAAAGTTGCATGGTTATCTCCTTGTAGATACGCACGTCGTACGACAGGCGGATGTTCATGTCGAAGAACGACGGGGTCGAAACGGCTACGTCCTGCCCGACGCCCGACCCGGCCATGTGCTGCACCAGCATCGACCCGGTGCAGGTTCCCGACAGGTCGGCCGTGAAATTGCGCACCGGCTTGAACGACGCGGTGAAATAGCCGTAGGCATCAGGCGTGCGGAACATCCGGCGCACGGGCGGCACCTCTGCGTCCTCGCTCCAGTATTCGGGTTCCCTGTAACGGCTCTGCTGGAGCGTCACCCCCGCCTGCAACTCGAACCAACGGGTAAAGGCAGCGCGCCCCTCGACATTGAAGCCGCGCACCGTCGCACCCGAACCGTTGTAACGTTCCTTGACCTTGCCGCCGTCGGCCGCATCGTCCATGTCGCGCAGCGCAAACACATCGTAGAGGATCGTATAGAACCCCTCGACCAACAGGTTGGTCTGCACTTTCCCGAACGTATGGTAAAGGTCAGCCGAGAGGCTCACGCTGTGCGAGCGCTCCTCCTTCAGGTCGTCCGCAAGCTGGATGCGCACCCGCTCTCCGCCCACGATGGCGATGTGCATGTCCTCGTCGAACGCCTGCGGGGCACGGTAGCCCCCGGCGTAGCTCACGCGCAGGTTCACCGCTTCCGACGGGTTGAAACGCACGTTGACGCGAGGGCTGAATATCACATGGTCTACGAGGTTGTGTTTGTCGAGGCGGCCACCGACAAGCAGCGACCACTTCCTGGTCTTCCACTCGTTCTGCAGGTAGGCCCCCACGATATGCACCGTCTGGTCGGTATGGATGTCGTAGCCGACCGAACGGTCACCCAGGTCGTCGTAACTGTACTCCGTTCCGAACGTCAGCTCCGAGGGCATGAACAGCAGCTTCCTGAACTCGTGGATATACTGCATCCCCGCCGCCACGGTCAGGTCGTGCGTCGTCCCGTAAGCATCGGGATCCTGCTTGCTGCCGTAGTAGCTCTTGCGCGCCGTATTCTGGAACGAGACATAGGTGTTGAAACGGTTGCGGCGGTCGGGCGACGAGATGTCGAACGAAAGGCTGCCCCCGTCGATCGAATGGTCGATCTGCTCGGCGACCTGCGCCTCGTGGGGCGGCCGGTCGAGCATGTCGCCCCCGCGGCGGAATTCGTTGATATGGTGGTACTGCGCCGTGATGCGCGAATAGGCGCCCGTACGGAAGAACGAGCGCATGCCCACCGACTGGCTGTTGATGACGGGCACTTCGGTGAAGCCGTCGCCGTCGTGATCGTAGCCCGAGCGGTGGCGGCTCTGGCCGAAGACGCAAAGCCCCGCCCGGCCGCTCTCGGTGACGAGCGAAGCATTGAGCATCGTATTGTTGTCATAGGAATTGCTGCCGCCGATCGAAGTGAGCGTATGCGACATCTGCGCCGAATTGCGCGAAGGCTCCTTCGTAATGACGTTGATCGTGCCGCCGATGGCCGACGACCCGAACAGCGCCGAACCGCCGCCGCGCAGCACTTCGACACGCTCGATCATGTTGGCCGGGATCTGCTCCAGGCCGTATACGCCCGTCAGGGCCGAGAATACCGGGTGCGAATCGACCAGGATCTGCGAATAATGGCCGTCGAGACCGTTGATGCGCACCTGCGTGAAGCCGCAGTTCTGGCAGTCGTCCTCGACACGCACGCCGGGCTGGAACGACAGCCCCTGTGCCAGGCACGAGGCGTTGGTCTTCTCGAACAACCCGGCGTCCAGCACGCTCACCAGAGCAGGCGCCTCCCGGCGCAGCCGGGCGGAACGGCTGGCCGACACGACCACCTCGTCCATCGAGATGCCGCTCTGCACCACCTCGAAATTCAGTTCGGCCGTCTGTCCGCGTCGAAGCGTCACCTGCTGCGTCTGCGAGGCATAACCCAACGCGCGGACTTCGAGCGTCAGCGCGCCCTCGGGCAGGTTTTTCAGGAAATAATGCCCCGAAGCGTCGGTCGTGGTACCGAATGCCGTGCCCGTCACGGCGATGGTCGCATAGGGAATATGTTCATGCGTGTCGCGGTCGACCACATGGCCGAAGATATTGGCGTCGGTACTTTTCTTCGGCGCCTCGACACCCAGTACCAGTACGCACCGGCACATGAAGAGTGCCAGCAAAATATATTTTTTCATTGCTTGTCAGATAATAAGTAAATAGTATGACCCGGGCTGCATGCACCCGGTAAACCGATCGGAGAAGAAAACCCAGGGATTGGGGCTACGCCACGGGAGGCGCACGCAGCGAAATGCCCGACGCCTGCTCGTAGAGTTTGCAGCGGGTTGCCTCGGGCAGCAGCACGGCCAGCATCCGGGCATAGAACGAATGCACGGTCGGCGCGATGTCGAGATAGGGGAAGAAATAGAAATCGTCGATAATACACCTGTCGACGATGATCGTATGCGCGCCGTTGTCGGGCACCAGGTCGCCGCAGTGCGCGGAGAAATGCGCATGGTCTTCGTTGTAGATGTGCACCTTCTGCCCCGCGTAGGCCGCGAGCAGGATCAGCAGCAGCAAAGCCGCATAGAGTCTTTTGGGTGCGTAGCGTATCATCTTTCCGGGCCAAAGATAGCAATAAAAAAGGGCCGTTCAAAACGGCCCTGCAAAAATACCCGAAAATGGGGATATATGTCGTGTCCTCGCACCCGGTTGCCGGGAGGCGGACGATGGGCGCCGCCACCCTGCGGATCGGGCGCCTCAGATGCTGATGTCGAGGATCTCGAAATGGATCGTCCCGGCGGGCACCTCCACGTCGACGCGGTCGCCTTTCTTGTGCCCCAGCAATGCCTTGGCGATGGGCGTACCGATCGCCAGCTTGCCTTCGCGCAGGTTGGCTTCGTGCTCGGCGACGATCGTGTAAGCCACCTCTTTCTTGGTGTTGTGGTTCAGCAGCGACACCTTGCTCAGTATCTGCACCTTGCTCTTGTCGATCTTCGACTCGTCGATCACCCGGGCATTGGCAAGCGAATCCTCCAGCTTGGCAATACGCATCTCCAGCAGACCCTGCGCCTCGCGGGCGGCGTCGTACTCCGCGTTCTCCGAAAGGTCACCCTTGTCGCGCGCTTCGGCAATAGCCGCCGATATCGCCGGACGCTCGACGGAACGCATGTGCTCGAGTTCGTCCTTGATTTTCTTGTAGCCCTCCGCTGTCAGATAAATAATCTCTTTTGCCATAATATTAAACGAGTCCGACGTACTTGAATTTCATAACGCTGCGAAAGATTCCGAACATGGGGCCCGTCGAACTCACATTAGGCATCAGGTGATGCCCGTCCCACATCCAAAATCCTCCTGTATTCCCCTTTGCGGCGGGGGAACCCTGTAAAACAAACAACGTAAAAAAATAAGAATCCTGACCGGTGAAGGCCAGAACCCTGTTTCCATTGTATACAGCAAAGATAGAAAGTTATTTTCTAATTTCCAAATCTTTTTTCGCGGCGCATGGCACGGAGTATGCGCCTCGCGCGGGATATGTATATCGTACTCCTGCTCCACTTAGCCTGGGCGCTCATGGCCGTCCCCGTCGTCACGCGCCAGCAACGCGTCCCCGCCTCGGCGGCAGCCTGGCTGGCGCTGATCCTGCTGCTGCCCGTCGCCGGCACGCTGCTCTACATACTGGCCGGCTACCGCCGCAACGGCCCCGCGGCGGATTGCCCCGCCTGCCGCGGCGACCGCCTCGAACAGATCATCGCCCACGGATGCGGCACACGCCCCACCCGGTACAACCGCGTCGGGCTGCTCCACAACGGCAACAACGCCTTCACGGCACTGATCGCCTCGCTGCAACGGGCCACGCGCTCGATCCACATGGAGTACTACATCATCCGCGACGACCGCATCGGGCGCACCATCGCTGAAATACTGATCCGCAAAGCCCGCGCGGGGCTCGAGGTGCGGGTGATCTACGATGCCGTCGGCTCGTGGCGCCTGAGCCGCAAGACACTGCGCCGCATGCACGACGCGGGGGTAGAGACGGCGGCTTTCGAACCGATCCGCTTCCCGTGGTTCACCACGCGCGTCACGCACCGCAACCACCGCAAGATAGTCGTCACCGACGGCAAGGTCGCCTACCTGGGCGGCATAAACATCGCCAAATACTACCTCGACGGGGATTACATGGGCAAATGGCGCGACGAACACCTGCGCGTGGAGGGCGACGCCGTGGCCGACCTGCAACGGCTCTTCATCGCCGACTGGGCGCGTGTACGCGGCGAATACCTCGACAGCCGCCGCTACATCGCCCCGCACGGCATCAGGCAGCGACTGCCGATCCAGCTGGCCTGGGCCGAGGAGGGGCCCTCGCGGCTGACCATCGCCGACGCCTTTGTCTCGGCCATCGTCCGGGCGCACCGCACCATACGCATCTCCTCGCCCTATTTCCTGCCCCCGGCCCTGTTGCTCGACGCGCTCCGGCTGGCGGCACGCGGCGGGGTGCGGGTACAGGTGATGATCCCCTCGTGCAGCGACTCGCCGTTCACCGACCTGATTTCCGACTCCTACATCGGCGACCTGCTCGACGCCGGGGTCGAACTCTACCGCTACGACAACGGCTTCCTGCACGCCAAGCTGCTGATCGTCGACGAGGACACCGCCTCGGTCGGCACGGCGAACATGGATTACCGCAGCCTGCTGGACAACCTCGAAGTCACGGCTTTCATCCGCGACCGGAGCGTCGTGCGGGCGCTCTCGGCCACCTACGACGACGACCTTGCCTCGTGCCGCCGGATCGCGCGGGAAACATGGCGGCCTGCGGCATGGCGGCGCACATTGGGCGACGCGCTGCGGCTGGTCTCGCCCCTGATGTAGGGCAAGCCGCGGATCGACATTTCCGCACCAGGCCCGGCGCGCCGTTCCCCTGATTTCCGTAATTTTCCCCTCTTACCGCCTGCCTGTCCGCGCCGCCGGGGAGAGGCTTCCCTCCGTCCGCCACCGGCGCCGGAAGCACCTCCGGCCACGGATTCGGATGCCGCCGTGCGGCATCCCGGGAGACCCGCGGGCCTCCCGCCCGGACGGGAACGGGAAATACGGCTCGGCGCCTTATTATTACGCACAATAATTTTTTTTGGAAATCGTTAATTTATGCGTAACTTTGCGCGATAAAGCGCCGTAAAAGATTTATCAATGAAGCAGACTTTTTTATACGCCGTGTGCGGGGTGATTCTGGTCACCGCATTTAGCGGATGCGCAGGCATCAACTCCCTGCTCAAAAGCGGACAACCCGAACTGATTTACAGCAAGGCGCTGGAGTACTACCAGAAAGAGAAGTGGTCGCGTGCCTCGACGCTCTTCGAGGGCGTCCAGCACTACTACATCGGCACGCCGCGCGAAGACAGCGTCTCGTTCTTCAACGCCCGCTGCAAGTTCAAGAACCGCGACTATGACACCGCCTCGGCCCTGTTCGACGATTTCCGCCGCAAGTTCGGCCGCAGCGCCTTCATCGAAGACGCCGAAGGCATGTACGCACTCTGCTTCTACTACCTCTCGCCCGGCCCCTCGCGCGACCAGACGATGACCGGACAGGCACTGATCGCCATCAACGAGTTCATGTCGCGCTACCCCCACAGCGACCGCGTCGAGGATTTCAAGCAGATCAACGGCGAACTGACGCAGCGGCTGCACGACAAGTCCTACCTGAACGCCTACACCTACTATAAGATAGGCCGTTACAAATCGGCCATCGTATCGCTGAAGAATGCGCTCAAACAATTCCCGGACAGCAACCACCGCGAGGAGATCATGTACATGATCGTGGACGCCAGCTACCGCTTCGCCAACAACTCGGTCGCAAACAAGCAGACCGACCGCTATCTCTCGATGCTCGACTCCTACCTCTCGTTCAAGGAGGAGTTCCCCGAATCGAAATACACCAAGGAGGTCGACCGCATGGCCAAGCACGCACGGGACTACCTCGACCGCAACAAGAAGGACGAAGACAAAGACAACAACATATAACAATGGAAATCAAGAAGAACATCCCCAACAACACCATCACGCGCAAGCTGGTGGATCTGGACAAGGAAACGGGCAACATCTACGAAACAGTGAACATCATCGCCCGCCGCGCCAACCAGATCTCGACCGAACTGAAGACCGAGCTCAGCCGCAAGCTCGCCGACTTCTCTTCGCCGACGGACACCATGGAGGAGACCTTCGAGAACCGCGAGCAGATCGAAATCTCGCGCTACTACGAACGCCTGCCCAAGCCCGCAATCATCGCTACCGAGGAGTTCCTCGACGGCGAACTCTTCTACAAGGAGAACAAAGAGGTCAAGGAGTCCTAACGATACCGCCATGGATTTGCAGGGAGGTGGTATACAAGGCCCCGGCGCAGGCGCTGCCTGCCCGGCCGAAGGAGTGGCCGGACGGCACATACTGCTGGGCATCACGGGAAGCATAGCGGCCTACAAGGCGGCTGTACTCTGTCGTTTATTGAGGACGGCGGGCGCCGAGGTGCGTGTCGTGATGACCCCGCTGGCCAAGCAGTTCATCACCCCGCTGACGATGGCCACGCTTTCCAGGAACCCGATCCTCGTGGAGTTCTTCGACCCCGAGAACGGAGCCTGGAATTCCCATGTCTCGCTCGGCGAATGGGCCGACTGCTACCTGATCGCCCCCGCCACGGCCAACACACTGGCCAAAATGGCATGCGGCATCGCCGACAACCTGCTGCTGACGACCTACCTCTCGGCCCGCTGCCCGGTGGTCGTCGCCCCCGCCATG
>OHHP01001290.1_pt1 | contig 10127 bp, 3 predicted proteins | sample 1568121 | NCBI WGS metagenome assembly OHHP01 (sample SAMEA3879500, study PRJEB24766) | human gut metagenome | biome: human-associated habitat; feature: feces | place: USA | collected 1985/1987
GCAGCAAGGAGGAATCTGGATGGAAAAACAGGTAAAGAGTCCGGTTATGTGGGACTTTTCTTTGAAACTCCGGATGAGCAGATATTTACGGAGGTTGTTCCTTCTACTTCCGGTGCTGTCTTGAAGTGGAAAGCCGATAAGACCGCTACTCATATTCGCCATGCCGAATTGAAGTTTACGGTGGAAGGAGAAGGGGAAGAACAGACTGTTTTGATTGATACAGTATGGGTAGAACCCGCTCACGAATTAACTGCAACTGAAAAACAGGCAGGAACTTATTCCATTAAAGACTTGAAGGCAGGAACTAATTATCTGGCATATATCCTGAATGGCGATGTGCTTAGAGGTAAATATAGATTTTTGACACTGGGCTCTTCTGTAGGAGAAACAATAGACGTACAATCAGGAGATGATATTAATGCTTTGTTAGCTTCTGCCCCGGTAGGACCGGTAACTCTGGCTTTCAAAGGTGGAGAAAGCTATACGTTTGGTGAGATCACTGTGCCGACAAATGTGAAGGCTCTTAATTTGGCAGGTAATGTGATTAACGGTCAGCTGCCTCAATTGACGGCTACCAAAATGACATTTACTGCTCCGCTGGGAACTGTGAAATGGCAGAATATCGATTTGATAAGTGACGGACAATCTCAATTCTTCATTGAAATAGGTAATACGAATTGCTTCAGTACTATAGCCTTTGAGGGATGTCATATCAGTGAAATTCCACGTAGCCTTGTGCGTTTGAACAATGGTGATGTAGAGATAAGTGGTATTACAATCAGTAATTGTATTGTGAAGAATGTAGCATTGAGCGGCTATGGTCTGTTCAATTTCGGTAAAGCTAAATCCCTGAAGAAACTCGTTATTGAAAACTCTACGCTTTGTGAGATTGGTGATCAGTTGATGGATGTTCGTTTTGTTATTGATGAAATAAAAATGAATAAATGTATCTTCTGTAATTATACAATTGGTATGCCGAAGGTATTCCGTTTGGATAAGCAACCGAAGTCTATTGCTGTGACAAGTACTGTCTTCACCGGAACGAATGGTGGCAGCAAGATTAATTCCGGAAATGGAGATTATTCTGGCTACCTGGATTTCTCCGGTTGCTATTTGACCTCTGACTTCCAAGTGGACTCTAGACCGTTCACGAATGCCAAGTCTTTGTCTATGACATCTCTGGAATTGTTCGTAGATCCGATGAATGGGGATTTCCATTACAAACCGGAATTGAAATTTGAGGGTGAGGGCAAAGCCGGTGACCCGAGATGGTGGATACAATAGGTAAGATTCCATATAGGAAAGATTGTTAATGATGGAGGGAGGTTGTTCATATGAACAACCTCCTTTTGTGTTTAATCTGCTCTGAGAAACTTTTCGAATTTTGAGATAGTGCACTTATAGTACCTGAATTTCCCCCATAATACCTAATTTTCCCGGGTATATTTGCATAAAATGATTAACAATAACTCTATAAAAGTAACAGACTATGAAACGATGGATTTTGATTGGTATGGTTGTAGCTTCCGGTATGACTATACAGGCACAAAACAAATTGCCCGAAAAGTTTCCTTACCAGGATACAAGTTTAACTGCAGAAGAACGGGCGGATGATTTGCTCAAAAGATTGACTTTGGAGGAAAAGGCTTCATTGATGATGAACGGTTCTCCGGCTATTCCCCGATTATCGATCAAAGCGTATGGTTGGTGGAATGAAGCACTTCACGGTCTCGCGCGTACAGGATTGGCTACAGTGTTTCCACAGGCTATCGGTATGGGAGCATCATTTGATGATAGTTTGTTGTATGAAGTCTTTACGGCAGTATCTGATGAAGCAAGAGCAAAGAGCCGGAGATTGGATAGTAAAGGAAATCTTACACGTTATCAGGCACTTACAGTGTGGACTCCTAATGTGAATATTTTCCGTGATCCGCGTTGGGGGCGTGGACAGGAGACGTATGGAGAAGATCCCTATTTGACCAGCCGTTTGGGAGTTGCAGTAGTCAATGGTTTGCAGGGACCCGATACAGCACGATACAATAAACTTCACGCTTGTGCAAAACATTATGCTGTACACTCGGGACCGGAGTGGAATCGGCATAGTTTTAATGCTGAGAATATTTCTCTACGAGATTTATGGGAAACTTATCTTCCCGCCTTTAAAACTTTAGTTCAGGAAGCTAAAGTGAAAGAAGTGATGTGTGCTTATAACCGTTTTGAAGGTGAACCATGTTGTGGAAGTAATCGTTTGCTGACTCAGATTTTGCGTGATGAATGGGGCTTCGACGGAGTCGTTGTTTCAGATTGTGGGGCAGTATCGGATTTCTGGCAAAAAAGAAAGCATGAGACGCATCCTGATGCTGCCAGTGCTTCGGCAGATGCTGTTTTAAATGGCACGGATGTTGAGTGTGGAAATAGCTATAAATCCTTACCGGATGCAGTAAAGGCTGGATTTATTACTGAAAATCAGATAGATATTTCAGTGAAACGTTTGTTGAAAGCTCGTTTTGAGTTGGGAGAAATGGACGAGAATGTCTGGACAGGGATTTCTTCGGATGTTGTGGACTCACCCAAACATCGTCAGTTGGCATTGCAGATGGCGCGTGAAACCATGACATTGTTGCAAAATAATAATAATATACTTCCATTGAGTAAACAGGCAAAAATAGCATTAATAGGTCCTAATGCAAATGATTCGGTTATGCAATGGGGAAATTATAATGGGCTACCTTCGCATACCATTACTTTGCTTGAAGGTATGCAGCGTTATCTGCCAACTTCTAATCTTATTTATGAGCCGGTTTGCGGACACACGGATAGTACTTTGTTCATTAGCTTATTCAACAAATGTTCTACTTCGGAAGGAAACGGTTTTCATTCAACATATTGGAATAATAATACCTTTACAGGGGAGGCTGTTACGGAAGTTCAGCAATCCACCCCATTCTTATTTAATACTAATGGGGCTGCTCCTTTTGCACCGGGAGTTATTTTAAGAGGATTTTCTGCTGAATATCGTTCTGTATTTCATCCGGAAAAAACAGAAGACGTTGTTTTTCGTATTCAGATGCGAGGCGCCTATGAACTTTATATTAATGGTAAACTGGTTAAGGAAGACGAAGGAGCCGTGAAGCAAATGACTTCCATTTATACGTTGAAGGCAGAATCGGGAAAGTCTTATGATATTTTATTAAAGTATCGTCATTTTGACAAAACGGCAAATCTTAGCTTTGATATGGGAGTAAATGCTCAGATAGATGTGAAAGGATTGTTGGAGCGTATCAAAGATGTAGATGTAGTTATCTTTGCGGGTGGTATCTCTCCGGCACTGGAAGGAGAAGAAATGCCTGTTGATGCAGCTGGTTTCAGGGGAGGAGATCGCACCGAAATCGAGTTGCCAGCTGTACAGCGACGTGTTGTTGAGGCTTTGAAAACTGCAGGAAAACGGATTGTGTTTGTTAATTTCTCCGGTGCAGCTATAGCTTTGGAGCCGGAAAGTCTGAATTGTGAGGCTATCCTGCAAGCATGGTATCCTGGGCAAGCTGGTGGCCAGGCTGTTGCCGAAGTTTTGTTCGGCGATTACAATCCGGCTGGAAAATTACCATTGACATTCTATCGTAACCTGGCTCAAATTCCGGATTTTGAGGATTATAATATGACCGGAAGGACCTACAGGTACATGAAAGAGACTCCTTTGTTCCCATTTGGTCATGGACTTAGTTATACTACATTCAAATATGGAAAGTTAAAAATGAATGATGATAAAATTGCTGCCGGTCAAAATCTGAACCTGGTGATTCCTGTAACTAATACAGGGAGTCGGGATGGAGATGAAGTGGTACAGGTCTATCTCAAAAAAAAGGATGATACAGAGGGACCGGTTAAAACGTTGCGTGCTTTTAAGCGTGTGCGTATTCCGGCAGGAAAGACGGTTGAGGTTAAATTTTCTTTGGATGATACCCAGTTGGAATGGTGGGATGAACAGAGCAATACAATGAGAGTTTGCCCGGGAAATTATACTGTTATGATAGGAGGTACTTCCTGTGAGAAGAGTTTATTATCACGGGCATTTACCATTCGGTAAAATTATGAGGAGATGATAGCTGAAATAATCAACTATCATCTCTTTTATTTTCTTTGTATTCCGAAGGCGTCATTCCCATTTGTCTTTTGAAACACTTTCCGAAATATTTAGGATCGTTGAAGCCTGTCATATAAGCCACTTGTGAAAAGTTATATTCTCCGCTGTCTATTAATTGTACGGCACGTTTAATCCTAATTTCGCGTATGAAGTCCACGGGAGACAGACCGATGATGGATTTTAGTTTCTGATAGAAGACAGAACGTCCTAAATTCAGTAACTGGGCAAATTCGTCGACTGTAAGTTCCGAGTTTTCCATTTGCTCTTCCATTACTTGCATCACTTGCTGCATGAACTGCTCATCGTATGAAATGATCTGAGGTTGCGAGGGGGTCAGTTTCTCTTCCAGAGTGGTTTCCTGGGTATTGTTTAATTTTTCCGACCATGCTTTCCAGTAGATTTCCTGCAATTCTTTACGCTGGTGAAGCAAAGACTTGATACGAATTTTTAGATACGTTGCACTGAAGGGCTTGGTGATATAATCGTCTATCCCTTGTTCCAGTCCTGATATGCGATCATCCAGCGATGATTTGGCAGAAAGCAGAATGATAGGTATGTGACATATTTCTCTGTTTTCCTTAATATTCTTTACCATATCAAGGCCATCCATAGCAGGCATCATAATGTCACTGATAATCAGATCGGGAATATATTCCCGGGCTTGGTCCAATCCTTCTTGTCCATTGGTGGCGGTGAGTACCCGATAACTTTCTGACAAGATATCTGATAAGAAGTTTCTTAGCTCTACGTTATCTTCGACAATTAAGATGGATACAGGGTCTTCTTCATTCGATATCTGATTTGGTTCTTTGGCTGTCTCTGAAGGAGTAATGTCGGCCATTGAAGTTATTTCAACCATGGGTCTTATTTCATTTTTCTTTTCAGCGGGGACTGAATTTCCGTCATTCAATATAAACTCTGTATTTTCTCTTCCCTCATAAACTTTTTGATTCATTGGTAATATAACGGTAAACTCGCTGCCTACACCGGGTTGACTTTTTACTTCAATGTTGCCACAATGTAGTTCTATCAGTTCTTTGACAAGTGATAGTCCTATGCCTGACGAGGGCTGCAATATGTTGAATTTTACCAATGTTTCAAAGCGTTGGAAAAGTGTTTGCTGTTTTTGAAGATCGATACCAATGCCTTCGTCTTTTATGGAAACAATTAATCTGCTACTTTCCACATTGGCAATGACGGTAATAGACTTATTGGCCGGAGTGTATTTGAATGCATTGGATAGCAAATTAAAAATGATTTTTTCAAACTTATCCTGATCGATCCAGGTTTCTATAGCTTCCTGGTTTGTTTCCAATTGGTAATTGATATTCTTTTCTTCAGCAATAAGGCGGAAGTTATCCATTACTTTTTGTAATAGGCTGAGGACATCTGTCTTTTCCAGCAGCACTTTCATTTTTTTATTCTCTATTTTCCGGAAATCCAATATCTGGTTTACTAAGTGCAACATACGCTCCGTATTCTTGTGCACCAGGGTTAAATGTTTACGGGCATTGGTTGTGAGAGTTTCGTGTTCCAGAATTTCGCTAACCGGACTGGCTATGAGTGTTAACGGAGTACGTAATTCATGCGAAATATCGGTGAAAAAGCGCAATTTGATATTTGCCAGTTGTTGTTCAATATTTATCTGATGACGTAACCGGTATATGTAGAGAATGATATAGACGATAGTTGCTGTGGATAACACGAATAATACGACATACAGAATCCATGCCCAGTATGTCTCCCAAAAGGTTGGAAGTACAGTTATAGGCAGGATACGTGCTTTTTCCATCCATACTCCGTCGCTGTTGGTAGAACGTATTTGCAATTCATATTCTCCCGGAGGAAGGTTGATATAGCTGGCTGAACGGCTGTTATCCACTTCATTCCATTTTTCTTCCAATCCTTTCAGACGGTAAGCATAGCTGATTGATTCAGGCGCTACATAATCCAAAGCTGCAAATTGAAAAGTAACATTGCGTTCGGATGGTTTCAGCCTTAGTTCTTCCAGATCATTGATATCTAAATCCTGGGAGGTTCCTTGTATTTTAAATCCGGTGAATACAATGGGAGGGGCATAATTACTTTTCTGAAGATGTTCAGGACTAATTTTGAGTATTCCGATATCTGTTCCTAATAGCAATTGATTATTTTCCAGCACAGGAGCCGCTTCTGTAAAGTAAAGCTCTTGTTGCATGTACTTTTTATCATAATGTTCAAATGTTTCCTTTTCCGGATTGAAACGGGTAAGTGCATTTTCCGAAATTACCCATAAACTTCCTTCTTTATCTTCTATCATAGACTGGACGAGGTCGGATGGTAAGCCATCTTTTGTCGTATAAGGTTTAAATTCGATGTGTTCACTTAAAAGATTTTCAGAAAGGACTTTATTGATTCCTCCGGTAAATGTAAGGATGTAAGTTGTATTTCTGCTATCTGTGTAAACATAGGTCACATTATTACTGCTAAGACTGGAAACTGTATTGGGACTGCGGAGATTACGGTAGAAATTGATTTCTTCCGGTTGTTTAAATTCATTGGAGAAGGTTAGTAACCCTTCTGTGGTACAGACAAGAATCGCCTGATTGACCTCAGTGATATAGCGGACTTTGGAGAAATGTTCTTTGGGATATCCTTTCAGTTGATTATCGCTATGTATGAAGCGGATTTCCCCTTCAGGTGTCTTTTCCAGTAAATTCAGTCCTCCACCATGACAACCTATCCAGATACGTTTTTGATGATCCTGATAGATGCTATAGATACTATTATGGCTCAGGCTATACGGGTTGTCTTCCTGATGAGTAAATTGACGTATTTGAAAATGATCATTACCGGTTCTTTCTAATTGGAAAAGCCCATCCAACTTACTTCCCATCCAAATAACTCCATTTTCATCTTCCATAAAGCAGTAGATGTTTTTTTGGAAAGAAATAGGTTGTGAACTGATGGTTCCTGCGGGAGTCAGATATCCTTTTAAACTTCCATCCGGCTGATAAATTCGTACATATCCTTTTTTGCTGGCTGTCCAAAGCTCATCTTTTTCATCTATCAAGAAAGCGCGTGTTTCAAAGCTGGCATCTATGGCTTGTAGTGAACATGCGTAGGTAGAAAATGAGATTTTTGTAACGTCCCAGTGATTACATATCCAGAGATTTCCCTGCTGATCTAAAAAAGAATTCAGAATGACGGGATTGAATTTTGTATCAGGATTATTATAATCAGTATAATAGGGCTTCAGTTGTTTGTTCTTTCGATCATAATAGGAGAAGCCACCTCTATGTGGAACCATCCACAATGTTCCTTGCTTATCTTCGAATATCAGGTCGCGACTTAATCGTTCGGCTTTTGGCAGATCCTCTTTGGGAGTAATATAATGTTGTTTCTCTTCTGTCTCTAAGTTATAACGCACTACTCCGGGCATTTCGGAGTATAACCATAATTCGCCGAAACTGTCTCTGAATACGGATAAAACTTCGGTAGAGGGATTGGTAGGAGTGCGGGGATCTATTAATCTGTATCTTTGATTTTCCGCAAAGTAAATATAGAGTCCATTATTTGTGCACAGTCCTATGCTATCTTTTCCCAGTCTACTGATAGAATTGATAGCATTGGAGGTTGAAAAGGGCATTTCATGAAACTGAAGTTGCTGTGTCTGGGGTAGATATATCACTAACTGGTTGTTGGCAGATACTAGATATATATTGCCATTATCTTCTTTGATATTCTTGAATGGAATATCAGATTCTATTTTCTTTTTGCCAATGATTGAAATTCCTTTGTTGGTTAATATCCATTCGTCCCCATCGCTATCTTGAAAAATAGTGATTATTTGATCCCCTTTCAGGTTCTTCTCTTCGATATTATATAAGGTTATTCCTTCTCCTTCCTGAGCCTTGTACGCTTGTTCGTCAATACGGAATGCTCCACGATCACATACGATCCAACTGACGCCTTTGGGTAATGTATAGACGTTCTGTACAGCGTAGGTCTGCTGTTTTTCGTTTTCATAAGGGCGTAAGATATCTATGAATTTTTCCCGGCGGCTATCGAATAGATAGATTCGTAAGTCATAAGTCTGACACCAGATGTCACAGGTTTGTGTCTGTGTGATTTTGGCTAAACGATTACTGGTTAAAGTACATCCGTCTCCCGGAAATGCTTTATAGTTTTTGAAAGTGTATCCATCGAATTTATTTAAGCCATTCCAAGTGGAAAACCAGATAAACCCTTTTGAATCTTGCAGGATATTGGTGACAGACCTTTGTGCCAATCCGTTGTAAGCGGAGAAACGTTGAATTTGGCAAATCGGTTGTGCAATGGCTACACAGGGGATAAAAAGACAAATCAATATTAAATAATTAATTTGTAATATAATGCACTTTTTCATAGTATTGACTAATTTGTAACTGCTTTGCAAAGATATAAATTATCTGTTTTACTACTATGTATTCTGATAGTAAATGTAGGTGGATTTTTCAGCACTTCGGTAAAGGAAGCATGGATGTGTAATTATTATATAGCTATGTGGAATATTTGTTTCCTTAGGTGTATTATCGGGCTTGTGACTACCCAGAAAGCTGTTTTTAAACATTGTGAACATTCGTTTCCACCTATTGCGATAATTTTTCCCCCCTTAACTAAATACCTTTTCGGACTTTTGTATCAGAAAATCTAAGTGATATTTTTTAGAATTAAATACTATAACTATGGAAATGAAAAATATAGTGATGATTTTTTCCTGCCTTCTTGAAACTGAAGTTAGGAGATCAGAAATAAAGGCGTTACTTTCAATCAATGCATCTTCTTTATGTTGGCAATATTCATCGTCTTGTTGGTGATAAATATTCTGTTGAATCTCTTCAGTGTAGCTGCCGAAAGTTGCTGTTTTACAACCTGTGATGAATTTAGATACTATTATGTTATACTTTAAATGAAAATACTAATGAACATGGATCTTTTTAATTTAAGTAGAGGGTGTATTTACGTTGTATTTTTAGTTCTTTTTGCATTTTGGGGATGCTCTGAAGAGTTGGTTGAGAAGAGAATGGCAGAATCTTCCACCCGAAGTATTACCTCTGTTGATGAGGCTTTAGGAGATTCTTCTATCATCGATTCTGTCTGTGATTATGAACTAGTAGATGGTACTGATTTACTTCTGTCTATCGCAATGGTAAAGTTTAATTGTTCGGAATTATTAGGAGTGGTGAGTGCATATCCGACATTAAATGAAGAAGGTCAATATACTCGAAGATATTATAAAGATGGAAAATATAGAATTCAATTTGGTGGCACTGGAATTTATTGGGGCGAAGATCAGATCGTTGAAGAACAATTACCTGTTTATCCTGCTAATAAGATTCGTGTACCTGCCAATGAAGAAAAATTTGATTATTTAAGTTTTAAAATAATATTGAATGGTGGTCCCGATAGATGGGAGGGTAAAGCGCAATGTATTTATATGAGATATATGTTGTGTTATTTAGATTATACATATAGGTATGTCACCCTTTATAATTCGGAAGATGATCCTCAGCATTATAGCTGCACTATTCAGTTACCTATTTATACGTATAATATTACCGGATATATAAGTATTGATGATTGCCGTTTTTCGGAAGATAATCGAGATTATGGACCAGCTTATTTCTGAATGAGAGTTTATGAATAATTTAATTATATTGTTTAACCAAGTAATGCTATCATGAAACAAAAAAATGGAAAGATGAAGAGTAGATTACTCCTATTATTGGCGTTGTTATTAATGGTGCCTGTCGGAGTGTTTGCTCAAAACATTACAGTGAAAGGCACTGTGACAGACTCACAGGGGGAGACGGTTATCGGTGCCACTGTAGTGGAAAAAGGTAATACTTCCAATGGTGTTACCACTGATTTAGATGGTCACTTTACGTTAACTGTCGCTAAAGGTAAAAAACTGGTGATTTCCTATATCGGTATGGAAACCCAGGAACTGGATGCCGTTGCCGGT
>OHHP01001307.1_pt1 | contig 9985 bp, 6 predicted proteins | sample 1568121 | NCBI WGS metagenome assembly OHHP01 (sample SAMEA3879500, study PRJEB24766) | human gut metagenome | biome: human-associated habitat; feature: feces | place: USA | collected 1985/1987
GTGTGCAGACCACCTGCGGCTGCGCCGCGGCCACCTACGGCCGGCAGCCCGTCCGCACGGGCGGCGAAGGCACGGTGACGGTCACCTACCACCCGAAGGGACACCCGGGGAGCTTCGACAGGCGGATCTTCGTCTATACGCAGCTCTCGGACAAGATGCCGACGGCCATCCTGCACCTCACGGGCACGGTCATAGCCTCGGAACTCACGGACGGCGACTACCCCTATGCAATGGGGACGCTGCGGCTCAAACAGCAGTCCGTGCGGTTCGCCCGGGAAGGGTTGCAGAGCGAGCGTATCGAATGCCTGAACACGGGCGGCAAAGCCATGCGGCCACGCTGCGACGATCACCTGCTCCCGCGGGGAATCACCTTCAGGTGCGAACCCGCAACCCTCGCCCCGGGCGCCAAAGGCGACCTGGTCATCGGGTTCGACCCCGCGCAGGCAACGCACAGGCCGCCGGCCCAGCTGCCCCTGATCCTCGAAGGGCCCGATGTCCCGCCGAGCGGGCGCACGCTGCAGATCCGGTTCGAAGAAACAGAGTAAGAAACAGACAAAAACGAGTCATATGAAAACAATTTTTAGATTTACGCTCCTTGCACTTATCGCGACGGCCTTCTGCGCCTGCGATGACGACAAGTCGTATGTAGCCCCCCTGGATGTCACGCCCAACAACCTCGCCGGCACGTGGCAGCTCGCCCAATGGAACGGCGCGCCCCTCGCCCAGGGCAGCTACGTATACATCGAGTTCATCCGCAAAGACCAGAAGTACGTCATGTACCAGAACTTAGACAGCTTCGGCGCCCGCAAGCTCACGGGACGCTTCGCCATCGAAACCGACGAGGAACTGGGCGCCATCATCTACGGCAACTACGATTTCAGCGTAGGCGACTGGCAGCACCGCTACATCGTGACCGATTTTTCGAAGACACAGATGATATGGACAGCCAAGGATGACCGTTCCGATATTTCGGTCTACGAACGCTGCGACGGCATCCCCGAGGATATTACCGGAGGGAAAACGGAGTAATAAAAAGTTCACGCCGCAAGGCAGTAAAAGGGACTCCCACGCAACAGGGAAGTCCCTTTTATCTTTTGCCCGGAGCGCCATGACCGGCCTATCCGGGTTGGTAATGCGGGGAATTTGCAGTATTTTTGCGCAAAACAAAACGGACTATGACACGACCACTGCAATTCATACCTTTCAAATCCCGCGCTGACAAAGGCTGGGCCGAGGCCTGGGAGCTTTACGAAAAGTCGTTCCCCTACAACGAACGCTGGAGCGAGGAGGCCTACGACCGGGCTTTCGGCGACCCGAATTTCGAAGCCGACGGCATCTGGCGCGGCGGGGAGTTCATAGGCATCCTCTTCCACTGGGGTGCCGACGGCTACCGTTATGTCGAGCACCTGGCCGTCTCGCCCGCCCTGCGGGGACAAAACATGGGCTCCGCGGCACTCTCGGCCTTCTGCCGGAAGGTCGGGCGCGTCATCCTCGAAATCGACCCGCCCGAAGACGACATTTCGATCCGCCGCCGGCATTTCTACGAGCGGCTGGGGTTCGTCGCCAACCCCTACCAATACATCCACCCGTCGTTCCGCAAGCCCTTCACGCCCCACCGGCTGGTGCTGATGAGTTATCCCGGCGCCATCACCTACGAAGAAGCCCGCAGTTTTGCGGACTTCGTTCGGGAGGCAGTCCTCCGCTATTCGGAGCACGAAGCCCCTGCGCTGCCGAAACTGCCCTAAACGGGCATCGCCCGCACACCGCCGCCCTGCGGCGGCAGGCGGGAACGGGCGGTGAAAACGGCAGGTGGGAAACAGCAGAGAGAAATAGCGGGGAGAAATAGCAGGTGCGAAACGGCAGGTGCGGCGGGCGCAGCGGGCGCAGCTATAAGACCCCGACCAGGTATTTGGTCACGAAATAACCGCCCACGACCAGCCAGACATACAGCAGGCCCGCCAGCACGAAGGGCTTCGCCCCGGCCTGCCTGAACTTGTCGATGCTCGTTTCCGTACCCAGCGCCGTCATGGCCATCGTCAGCATGAACGTATCGACATATTCGATGGCGCCGTTCAACGGGATGTCGCGGACATTCTCCGCCCCGGTCAGGTATTGCAGCAACGAATTGAGGCCGATGACCGCGATGAAGCCGAAGGCGAACCACGGAATGGTAATTTTGCTCTTCTCCTTGCGCCCTCCGGCGGTTTTCCGGCGGCCCGCCAGCACGAACCCCAGGATAACCAGCACGGGCGCAAGCATCATCACGCGAATCATCTTGGTGATGGTCGCCGTCCCGGCGATACCCAGGCCGTCGGTCGGATCCATCGCATTGCCCGCCCCCGCCACATGGGCCACTTCGTGGAGCGTGCTGCCCGTATAGACGGCCACGCCCGTGTCCGTCAGGGCGTCGAGCATCCCCGTGCGGTACATCAGGGGGTAGAGGAACATCGAGAGGGTGCCGAAAATCACGACCGTGGAGACGGCGATGGCGGTCTTGTACCCCTCGCATTTCACGACCGGCTCGGCACCCAGCACGGCCGCCGCGCCGCAGATGGCACTGCCCGTCGAAGTCATCAGCGCCGTGTCGCGGTCGATCTTCAGCAGGCGTCCCAGCAGGACGCCGCCCAGGATCGTGACCGTCACGACGACCAGGTCGACCGCGACGGCGGCCGGCACGCCCACGGCCGCCACCTGGGCCAGCGTCAGGCGGAACCCGTAGAGGATAATGCCCCAGCGCAGCACCTGCTTGGTACAGAACCTGATGCCGGGCACCCACGTTTCGGGCAGCTTGTTGCGCAGGCTGTTGGCATAGAGCATGCCCAGCACAATACCGACGATCAGCGGGCTGAACGAAAGTTTCTTTACGAGGGGGAACCCGGCGATATAGAATGCCGCGAACGAGAACAGGACGATCAGCAGAATCCCGTGCAGAGTATTCGCCCTGTTACCTTTTTTCAACATATCCTTCGTGTTTTTTAAGGAGCCGTTATAACTTTTCCTTTGTTTCGCCGGCAAAGATCGCATCTTTTGGCGGGATATGGAACAAGAACCGGTTATCCTGCATAACATAAAGTTATAATGAAAGCCCCAGCCGTGCAGCGGTGCCCGGAAACGGAAGCGGAATATGGGAACAAAAACGGGATGCGGGATGCGGGATGCAGGAACGGGATGCCGCCGGGTCAGCGGTCGGCCCGGGCGAAATCGACGAACTGCCGGACAAGCCGGGCAGGTTCGGCCTCGGGATGCACGAACACGAAGTCACGCGTGAGCGACAGGGAGTCGACATCGACGATACGCAGCGTACCGCTGCGCAGCTCGTCCACGACCGAAATCACCGACAGGATGGCCATGGCGTCACTGTTGCGCACGAACGCCTTGATCCCCTCGGTCGAGCCGAGGCGCATCACCACGTTCAGCTCCGGGATGCGGATCCCGGCCTTGCCGAGTGCCGTCTTGATGACTTCGAGCGTCCCCGACCCGCCCTCGCGCAGCACGAGGGGAATCTGCCGCAAACGGTCGGGCGTCACGGCATCCGTCCGCGCATAGGGGCCGCCCGTACGGGCGACAAGCACCAGTTCGTCGGGCGCGAAAAGCGTATAGTGCAAGCCCTGCCGGCGGCTGAGGCTCTCGACCATCCCCAGGTCGATGCCGTGCCCGCACAACGCCTGTTCGACCTGGTCGCTGTTACCCGACATCATCGAGACCCGCACGCCGGGGAAGCGCGTGGTGAAGCGGGCGAGGATCGGCGGCAGGAGGTATTGGGCGATGGTCGTGCTGGCACCGAGGCGCAGTTCGCCCTCGACCGCACTCGCGCAGAGGCCCATCTCGTACTCCATGCGGCGGTAGTCGCCGGCTAGCCGTTCGGCGCAAGCCAGCAGGGTCTCGCCGGCCGCGGTGAGTTCCAGGCGGCTGCCGCGGCGGACGAAGAGTTGCACCTTGTAACGGGATTCGAGCTCACCGACATGCTTGCTGACGGCGGGCTGGGAAATGAACATCTGTTCGGCGGTCCGGGTGAAACTGAGCGTCCGGGCCGCGGTGATAAAAACTTTAAGTCGGAAATCGTCCATAACTTTCGTAGGTTATCGGCGCAAGGTCACCAGCCATAGCGTCCTCAACCCAGATATCCGTCTTGGGCGAACTCCTTTACCGACTTGATATAGTGGTCGATAGTCTCCTGCATCGAAACGAACGATTTACCTCCCGCGGCATTCTTGTGGCCGCCGCCGTTGAAGTACTTGCGGGCGAAGAGGTTGACGTCGACATCTCCGCGCGAACGTAAACTCACGCGGATGAACTTGCGGTGGGCCAGGAACATGGCCGACATCTTCATCTTCTTGATCGTCAGCGCGTAGTTCACGAAACCCTCGCTGTCGCCCTGCTGGAACTGGAAACGGCGCATTTCGTTCTCCATCAGCGACATGTAGGCCACCGTCCCGTCCTGGATGATCTCCATCTTGCGGTTGATGACATAACCGAACAATCGTGCGCGGCCTTCGGTATAGGCGTTATAGACGTTGTTGTGTATCTCGGGAATGCTGATGCCCTTCTCGACCAGCACCGCCACGGCGCGGAACAGCTCCGGCGTGAGGAACGAGTAGGCGAAGTTGCCCGTGTCGGTCATGATGCCCACGTAGAGCGCCTCGGCCATCTGCCGCGTAATGGCATCGGTGCCGAACAGCGCTTCGATGATGCTGTATACGAGGAAACAGGTGCTCGACGAATCGGGATACGAGAACGAGAGGTCGAAATGCCCGTCGGGCGAAAGGTGGTGGTCGATCAGCACGCGGCGCGCCGTGGTGTTGGCCTCGATCGTATCGCTCAGGATTTCGAGCCGCGACACGGCGTTGAAGTCGAGACAGAAGAGCAGGTCGGCCTCGGCGATGGCGCGCACGGCATCGCCCGCGGTGTCGTTCTTGAAGACCACGACCTGGCCGATACCCGGCATCCAGTCGAGAAAATAGGGGTATTTGTTCGGGACGATGCACGTCACCTCGTGTCCCATTCTCCGCAGCACCTCGGCCCATGCGAGCGAAGAACCCACGGCATCGCCGTCGGGATTGGTATGGGCGACAATCACGATCTTCCGGTTTGCCGGGGCGAGAAGTTCCCTGAGGGATTCGATACGCTCTTTCGATAGCTCCATTTCAGCCTTTCTTCACATTGGTGATACTGGGCAAAGGTAGCAAAAAAGAGGAAGATAACAAACCGCGCCCGCCGATGTATACTGAATTTGCACATTTGCATACACCCCGCAGCCGGGAATTTCGTTAATTTTGTTCCGGCTAACCAAAACCGTACGTATGAAAAAACTCATGTCCCTGCTGCTGGCAGGCCTACTCCTGGCAACGGCCGCCGCGACGGCCGCGGCACCCTATGCCAACAACCGCGCCCCGCTGCGCGAAAAGCCCTTCGTGAAACTTCCGCTGGGCGCCATCCGCGCCGAAGGATGGCTCCGCGACCAGTTGCAGCGTCAGGCCGATGGGCTGACGGGGCACCTCGATTCGGTCTACCCCGAGGTGATGGGCCCGCGCAACGGCTGGCTGGGCGGCGACGGCGACGTCTGGGAACGCGGCCCCTACTGGATCGACGGGCTGCTGCCGCTGGCCTATATCCTGGATGACGGGCAGCTCAAGGCAAAAGTGCAGCCCTGGGTCGAATGGGCGTTGCAAAGCCAGCGCGAAGACGGTTATTTCGGCCCGGCACAGGACTATCCTTACGAGGCGGGCCTGCAACGCGACAACTCGGCCGACTGGTGGCCGAGGATGGTGGTGCTGAAGATACTCCAGCAGTACTATTCCGCGACGGGCGACCGGCGCGTCGTCGATTTCATGACCCGCTATTTCCGGTACCAGTTGAAAACCCTGCCCGAAAAACCGCTGGGCCACTGGACATTCTGGGCACGCTACCGGGTGTGCGACAATTTGCAGGCCGTCTATTGGCTTTACAACCTGACCGGTGACGGATTCCTGCTGGAATTGGGCGACCTGCTCCACAGTCAGGGGCATGATTTCACCCGTATGTTCCTTCGCTCGGACGACCTCAAACGCTTCGGCTCCATCCACTGCGTAAACCTGGCGCAGGGGCTCAAGGAACCGGTTATCTATTACCAGCAGCATCCCGACCGGGAGTATATCGACGCCGTGAAAAAGGGGCTGGCCGATATCCGGCTGCTGCACGGCCAGCCCCAGGGAATGTTCGGCGGGGACGAGGGGCTGCACGGGAATAACCCTACGCAGGGCTCGGAGCTGTGTTCGGCTGTCGAATTGATGTATTCGCTCGAGAAGATGACCGAAATCACGGGCGACGTGGCCTTTGCCGACCATTTGGAACGCATTGCCTTCAATGCCCTGCCGACGCAGGTTACCGACGACTTCATGTACAAGCAGTATTTCCAGCAGCCCAACCAGGTGCGGGCGACCCGCCATACGCATAATTTCTACGAGGACGCCAACCACGCCCGCACGGACATCGTTTTCGGGACGCTTTCGGGATACCCCTGCTGTTTCTCGAACATGCACCAGGGATGGCCCAAGTTCACGCAGAACCTGTGGTATGCCGCGCCCGGCGGCGGTGTGGCGGCGATGCTCTATTCGCCTTCCGAAGTTTCGCTGAAGGTCGGCGGCGGGCATGCGGTCACGATCGGCGAAGATACGGCCTATCCCATGGAGGACGAAATCCGCTTCACGATCCGGATGTCCGGTAAAAAAACCTGTAAATTCCCGTTCCACCTGCGCATTCCCGCCTGGTGCCGCAACGCCGAGGTCTGCCTGAACGGGACGGTGATCGGGAATCCCCGCGGCGGGAGCATGGCCGTCTTCGACCGGGAGTGGCGCGACGGCGACCGGCTCGAGCCGCTGGTACGAAAATTCCGTGGCCGTCGAGCGCGGCCCGCTGGTGTATGCCCTCGCCATGCGGGAAACTTGGGAGAAAAAACCGTTCGGCGACGGCGAGACAGCCCAGTTCGGCGACGAATATTACGAGGTGACCTCCGCCGACAAGTGGAATTACGGGATACTTGCGCGTGCCGCGGAACAACCCGAAAAACATTTTTCCGTATCTTTGGACAAGGAAAAACAGCAGGGACGCTTTTTCTGGAATCCCGAAAATGCACCCGTCAGGATACGGGTCAGGGCGCGCGAGATCCCGACTTGGACGCTGTATAACGAAATGGCCGGGCCCCTGCCGTACTCGGTTTGCGCAAGCCCCTGCCCCGAGGAGGAGATCGAACTGATACCCTACGGTTGTACGACGCTGCGCATCTCGGAATTCCCCCTGGTACGCTAACCCTTCCGTAACGTGTTGTTTGCTAATACCCGGACTTATGAGAATCATCTATAAAACCTGCTTTTTACTGCTCTCCGTCATGGCCGCCCGCGCGGCCTTTGGCCAGGTGGCGGCCGTGCCCGATGCGGAAGAGCTGCGCCGTCCCTTCGGGGCTGACGATATTTCCAATTTCCGGACGCCGCCCCGGATCAACTATCCCCAGACGTGGTTCCATTTCATCGGCGGCAATGTATCTGCCGAGGGAATTACCGAAGACCTCGAGGCGATTGCCGGAGCGGGGATTTCGGGCGTGCAACTGTTCCACGGGCAGTTCGGCGGCCCGTGGCCGGGCGTCGAACCCCAGATCACGGCGCTGAGCCCGATGTGGGACGACGTGGTGAAGCATGCTGCAAAAGAGGCGCACCGGCTGGGGCTGCGCTTTACGATGCAGAACTGCTCGGGATGGGCGACCTCGGGCGGCCCGTGGATCGAACCGTCGAATGCGATGCGCCATCTGGCCTGGAGCCGCACGGATGCCTCGGCAGGGGACAGGGGCGTGGTGCTACCCCTTCCGCAGACGGGGCGGGAGGCATGGCGCGATTACCGCGACATTGCCGTGCTGGCCTTTCCCACGCCGCTGGACGATACCGGCGATTTCCTGAAGCCCCTCTCGGCCGAAGGGAACCGCGACCTGCCGTGGAGGGAGGTGCTCTCCGGTACGAACCGCAGCCCGGTGCACCTGCCGCCGTGCGGCGGGGGCGAACCCGTGCGGATCGAGGTCACGTTCCCCGAGGCAGTCACGATCCGCACCATCGAACTGCCGAGCATGAACAGCATCAACCATCCCCGCTGTTACGAGCCTGGCATCACCCTCAGCGTCGAAGCCATAGCCCCTGACGGGCATGCCACGCGGGTCATGCACGGTGCGGTGCCCTCGGCCAATTCGCAGGATAATACCCCGGTCTCGTTCGCCTGTGCCGACGGCGGTGCAACCGCCAGGTACCGTATTACGATCGAAAACAAATACGACATGACGCTCTGGTCGCTCAAACTGTATACGGCAGCCCGGAAAAACTGCTGGGAGTCCGAGGCGGGATGGACGCTCCGCAACCTGGAGCGGGCGAACGCCCACCCGCAGCAGAACCCTGCCGCATATGTTGCCCGGGATCGGATCGTGGACATCACGGATGCGATGCGCGAAGACGGTACGCTGGAGTGGACGGTGCCCGAGGGGCGCTGGACGATCCTGCGCATCGGCCATGTCAATACCGGCCGGCGGAATTCACCGGCCCCTCCCGAAGGAACCGGGTGGGAGTGCAATAAATTGTCGCCCGACGGGGCCCGGGCGCAGTTCGCCGGCTACATCGGACGCCTGCACGACGGCCCTTTGTCCGGCGGGCTGCTCGATGGCATGCTGCTCGACAGCTGGGAATGCGAGACCCAGACCTGGACGGACGATATGGAGGCCGAGTTCGCCGGGCGTAACGACTATGCGCTGCGCAGCTGGCTTCCGGCCGTCATGGGCTTCGTGGTCGACGACCAGGAGACCACGGCGCGGTTCCTGCGCGACTGGCGTGCGACGATTTCGAAACTTTTTTCCGAGAATTTCTACGGGACGATGGCTGCGCTCGCCCGGGAGAAGGGCCTGACTATTTCGTATGAAACGGCCGCCGGCGACGTTTTCCCGGCCGACATCCTCGAATATTACAAATATGCCGATGTCCCGATGTGCGAATTCTGGCAGCCTTTCACCGACGGCTTCGTCGGGTCGCTGAATTTCAAGCCCATAAAACCGGCCGCTTCGGCCGCCCGTTTCTACGGCAAGCCGCGGGTTTCGGCCGAAGCCTTTACCTCGTTCACCCATACGTGGGACGAACAGTGGAGTATGCTCAAGGAGGTCGCCAATACCAACCTGGCCGAGGGCGTCACGCACCTCATATACCATACCTATACGCATAACCCGCAACGACCGTTCCTGCCTCCCGGGACATCGTTCGGCGGGCCGGGTATCGGCACCCCTTTCCTGCGCGGGCAGACCTGGTGGAAACACATGCCCGTCATCAACGATTATTTTGCCCGTTGCAGCTATATGATGGAGCGGGGGCGGCCCGTTTCCGATATCATCTGGTACCTGGGTGACGAACTGAGCCCCAAGCCCGACCAGGATCCCGCCTTCTTGCAAGGATACAAATACGACTATTGCAACCCCGATATACTGATGAACCGCCTCCGCGTGGAGGAGGGAATGTTCGTGACGCCCGATGGTATCCGTTACAGCGTGCTGTGGCTGCCCGACAACTGCCGGATGCTGCCCGCAACACTCGAGAAGATCCTCGCCTTCGTCCGGGCAGGCGCCACCGTTATCGGCGAGGCCCCCGAGGGGTTGGCGACGCTCAGCGGCGGGATGCAGGCGCAACGGCGTTTTGACAAAGCCGTAAAGGCGATTTGGGGAAGGCGTACCGCAGGCGTGCGGAAAGTCGGCAGGGGGCGTGTGATTTCGGGGCTGGCGATTCCCGAAGCGCTCGCTGCCGCCGGCATAACGCCCGACGTCCGGGGCGATGTGCTTTGGGCGCACCGTCGTACGGAAGGGGCGGACTGGTATTTCGTATGTCCTCCGAAAGGTGCGGGCTTCGCCGGAACGCTGGATTTCCGTTGCAGCGGCATCGTCGAAGTGTGGGATCCCGCGACGGGCGGCAGAACCCGGGCACAGGCCGTCGCCTGC
>OHHP01001325.1_pt1 | contig 9882 bp, 10 predicted proteins | sample 1568121 | NCBI WGS metagenome assembly OHHP01 (sample SAMEA3879500, study PRJEB24766) | human gut metagenome | biome: human-associated habitat; feature: feces | place: USA | collected 1985/1987
GTTTTCTCAATTCCAATATATATCCCATATGTTTTGTTCTCTCTTTCTTTTTTCTGTCTCCATCATAGCATGGGAAAGGAAAAAAGAAAACCGCGCATCTTTTCAGATGCACGGCACTTGCTGAGTAAAACGTAACGCTAATATACAAATATAACGTTACCACGTCCGGATTTTCGGTTTCAGACTATTGTAATGTATCATATTTTTAATACTTACCGGATTTTTATAAAGTTTCATCAAAAAACCGAAGCATATGCTCGCTCCATGCTTTGGCTGAAGTACCATATCCTAACCCGATGCCGTGATCCCCCGTCGGAAAAGTCTCGCACAGATGCTTCACTCCTGCTTTCGTAAGTGCTGCATCCAGACGGGTCGTATTGCTAGCCGGAACACAGCCGTCATCGAGATTCGCATAAGCGTATGTTGGCGGATATCCGGTCAGATCATGAAGTTCTACAGACAGTTTTTTCTGAAGATCCGACTTCCCGCCTGTATTATAGCGGCAGCTTCCCTCATGATATTCCGAAGTAAAACTGATCACCGGGTACAACAGTCCTACCCCGTCCGGCCGCGCAGAAATCCTTCCATATAGTTTTTCCAGCTCCGGATGCACACAAAAAATTTCTGTTTTCAGTTCTTCATGCAGCATTGCCGTGCTTGCGCACAAATGCCCACCGGCAGAAGCTCCCACCACAAGAATACGATTTTCGTCAATGCCATACTGCCGTGCATGTGCACGTACATGCATAATGGCCAGTGCCAAATCCATCTGGCACTGCGGATAGGTATTGGGCTGGATGCGATAGCTTAAAATAAAACATATAGTTTCACTCCCTGCCAAAAACCATATCATAAATCACGTCCGTAATTTCAGAATTGTCCGGCAAAATACCTGTTATAAAAAGTCACGCAGCATACGTTTTCTGCTCGGTGCACCAAGTTTACGCAATGCCTTTGCCTCAATCTGACGGATACGCTCTCTTGTCACATGAAACATCTGTCCCAATTCTTCCAGCGTGTGCGGCTGATTTCCGTCAAGACCGAACCGCAGTGTGATCACTTCCTGCTCACGATCCGTCAGGTCTTTCATGGCAAGTGAAATCTGCTTATTACGCATCTCCGCAATCGCATTCTCCTCCGGGGATAACGCATTGGAATCCTGCACAAAATCACCCAGATGGGAATCGTCCTCATCCCCTACCGGAGCCTCCATGGAAACCGGATCCTGACTAAAACTCATGATCTCCGTTACACGATCTTCATCTTCGCCAAGCATCTCCGCAATTTCCTTATTGGAAGGTTCTCTTCCCAGCTCCTGTGTCAGGGTACGGCGTGCACGGACAACCTTATTGATTGTCTCCACCATATGTACCGGAACACGGATCGTCTTTGCCTGATCTGCAATTGCACGGGTAATTGCCTGACGGATCCACCATGTCGCATATGTGGAAAACTTAAATCCTTTTTCGTACTCAAACTTATCGACTGCTTTCATCAGGCCGATATTCCCCTCCTGAATCAGATCCAGAAGCGGCAATCCCCTGCCGACATACTTCTTGGCAATACTTACTACCAGTCTGAGATTGGCTTCAATCAGTTCCTTCTTGGCTTCCGGATCACCCTCACTGATCCGCTTGGCAATCTTTTGCTCTTCTTCCATGGTAAGCAGACGCACCTGTCCGATCGTCTTTAAATACTGACGTACCGGATCCGTGATATCCGCCCCCTCCATAACCGAGAGATCTTCCTCGATATTTTCCTCGGAATCTTCCTCAATATCATCATCAATATCCAAAAGAATCTTACTTTCTTCCAGTTCTTCGTCATCCACCTCATCCGGTTCTTTCTCCTTTTCAGACAAAGAAACCGTCTGCTCCATGTCATTTTTTGAGCGAAGGACTTCGATCTTGTTATCTTCTAAAACTTTTAAAATGTTGTCAAACTGCTCAGAGGAAATCTCTACCCCTGAAAATGTATCCAGGATTTTGCTGTATGCGATCTTATCCTGATTCTTTTTGCCCTGTTCGATCAGGCCTGCTACCATTTGAATAATAGAACGTTTATCTTCTGTCACGAAAAATACTCCTTATCAATAAATTCCCCTATTTTATTTTATATCTTCTTTTAGGTTCTAAAACATTTTACCACAATTCAAAAATAATTCCACACCTTTTTTCGTATTTATGTTCATTATTTGATACTGCCGTTTATTCTCCCCTGTGCTCTGCTCCTGCATTGCCTTGTTATTCCCGGCTCTTTCGTCCTGCTGGTGGCAGCCGATCCCCCTCATGTATCTCTGATACCCTGTCAATGCCCTGTCTCTCATAACTCCGGTGGGCGGTGTCGTTTGGAATGTCCGGATTGTATACAGGCTAACCTGATGTATCAACTATCCAATGATTTTATGGGCTTTCCTTATATTGTATTTAATTTAAAATTATTTATTGTTATTTACAGTTTTTTGCTTTTATTTTGCTAACGCGGTCAAATTGCGGTCAAACTTCTAATTCATTTAATTTCTTCATGTACTCTGCCTTCTCTTTATGCCCTCTGATTGAATAAATTCGTTCATGTAGCATATCTTGTGCTAAAACAAGTTCATTAGTTCTATGTGCATCATATCCATAAACAATTCTTGCATTGTTCGGTACTAACTTCCAAAATTCTTTTCTAAATTCATTTTCTTGCTGCATGGATCGATAATTTAATTGCCAGCCGTCCCAGGTCTGGTTCTTCCTCTGCAAATCCGCAGCCCTGGCGAACCATCGCCCAAAATGCACCGTCTGCATGGTATTTTACAAAATCCTGATAAACAGTATTGTTCTTCAAATCCAGTCCTGCACGGAACACGTTGCGGACAATCATATTCGGCTGTGCGTCTTTCAATCCACAAATTGCCGCCATGACAGCCATGTGCAGCTGTGCTGGGTTTATAGGGATTTTATTCTGTCTGATGATTTTTGACCTGCGATCTATTGCCTTAAACTAATCACAATAATTTTTGACCTGCTTCCGCATGTCCGGATTCGATGCAATGCCCATCTCATCTATCCAAATAGAAATCAGATCTGCCCGAAATTCCTCACTATAAAGTTCCACATCCAAAAGCCAGTTATCCTCCGGTCGATTATATGCTAATGGACTGTAAACCAGATAGTTTGTGGTCAAATCATCTACCGAAAGCAGTTTCTTTACAGAAAACGCATTATTGCCAGTCAAAGCAATCACCTTTGCATTTTCCAGAACCACTTCGTCCATCTTATCCTCAAATTCCTTATCTTCATCATACCAGAAGATAATACGACGCTGATAAAACTCTGGCAAAGGTGCAGCAAATCTGCGGTTCAAGTCTTGTATTATTTTGTCTGTATCTATGCTGCTCCTCCTACCTTATAACTGTCCAATTAGCTTTTCGCTTTGTTCCGCTCTGTACCAATATACCTTTTTCCTGTAAAGAAACAAACATTCGAGAAACCGTTCTTTTCGACACGCCTATCTCTTCTGCATAATATGCCTGTGTTGCAGACGGATTTTTCTCTATAATCTGCAACAATTTTTCTATCTGTGCCTGTTCCTTATTAAGTGGCACTTCAACGCCATTAGTTCCATTTCCGGCATCATTAACGCCATTAGCGCCATCTTTAGTGTCATTGGCGTTAATCATGGCGTTATTTGTATCAACCTGGCCTCGATAAATATTGATACGCAAATCAACTTCGCCACCAATAAACTCCGGCTCCCGCAGTCCGGCAGCTTTTACTTTATCAATAATTCTCGGAATACCGCTTCCCCAATGCTCAATCAGGTTCATATATGCAAACGCATGGGCGATGGCTTCATTTCTGATTTTGGAATAGCCTTCTTTCATACGCTCCATCGTTTGTCCCATTGGCAACTTTCCTGGAGAAGTAATTTCCAATCGGTTGTCATATACCGCAACCTGTATCGTACCATGATCCAGATAACTACGATGCACCATGGCATTGATAATCAACTCACGAATGGCATCCGGTGGAATCTCATAAACATCCTGGCGATAAATTCCTACAATGGTAGCACCCAGATGAATATTTCGCAGAACAAACTGAAATGCTTCATCTATCTGCTCCCAAAGCGGACCGGTATATTCTCTACGGTCAACAAATACCGCTTTCGTTGTACCTTTGAACACGCCACATTGCGTTGCAACATGAAGCCCTCCATTGCCAGTCAAAATCGCAAAGGCATTGGACGGATAATCTTTTCCATCACGCTCAATCAAAACACCCCAGGAACGCAGCTGCTGTCTGCCTACATCTTTAATCGATGCTTTCTGTTCCTCTGTACGGGCATTTTTGACAGCCTGCTCCTTCATAGCTTTGCAAAGGGCATCAATGTCTTCACCTGTAACATTTAACCCAGTACATAAAGCCTGATCATAGTAGCGGTTACTGCCCTCAAATAGCAGCTCTTTTACCATATACTCGTCGGCAATGCGGGTAGTTCCGGCAACACGGACATATACACCGCCATCTCTGCCAAGAGCTTTGATATAATATGGGCGCTGTCTGCCCTCAGAAACCTCTACCACAATAACCGTCTTACCATCAACCGTCTGTAAAGTAATATCCGGGATAATTGCCGGTTCACAGCTGTCTGATACGGCATTGGCAATGGCATCCATTTTCTTGAACACATCTTCCTTGTCAAAGCCAACAACCTCTCTGGTTTTATCGGCAATTCCGAAAATAATTTTTCCTCCGGTTCCATTTGCAAAGGCAACCACAGATTTCATATATTTGATGCTTTTCTCCGGCACGTTCTCTTTAAACTCTACATTCTTCGATTCCCCTGCAAGAATTTCTTCTATGGTCATCATAACACCTCGCTCTCTTTGGCAGCCTTTACTGCCATATTTTTACTTGATTGATGAAGAAATTGAACTCAGTGCTTTGTTTAAAGCATCTTCATCAGCCTGTTTTTTTCTCTCACTTTCCCACATACCAAGTATCTGATAAATACATTCTTTCACAACAGGAAAATACTCTCGGCATTCTTCTTCGCTTAACTCATGAATTCCCTTGCTCAAAATTCCATAAATAGTTGTATTTTTGACCAGTATATCTGGAAGATATCCTTCCAACATCTTAATTCTTTCAGCAACTCTCGCCTGTTCAAACATCTCGTTATCAATCACATCAGCCGCAGCTTCTTTTGCTTTGTAAACAAGTCTTTCAAGAATTCGTCTCAAATAAACATATGAACCAGCACCAACACCATTTGCAAAAAGTCCTATTGCGGTTCCAAGTTCCTTACGATCTTCCTTCGAAATTACATGTTTATATGCATCTAATTCTGGGAATGTCATATCTGCAACAGATGGATACTGTCCAATTTTCATCATTGACTTATCTGTTGTTAGAACAATATAATCAAGATGATGTTCCTCATTCATGCTACAAATAAATTTGAATACCAAAATCCTTGACACTTCTTCAATTTGTGATTCTTTCCACTTCCATACCGTATTTTGTTCTTCTACGTGTCCTCCAACCGTCGATGTATTTTTAAGAATATACAACTTCTGAGTTCTCAAAACTTCTTCTGAAAGTTTTTTTGAATAGCATTTATTATCCTTATCTTGAAAATATATATAAGGCTTCATTGTAAAAACACGTTCCTCTTTGCATTCTTTACAATACGTACTTATTCGAACTTTTCCATCAAGTAAAAGAATTAAATCTTCAATATTGTCTTCATCTATTTTCATTGACTTATAAAGCCCAGCTGTTTGCAAAAAATTTGCAAATACATTATCTTTTCCAGAAACTATATTTGATGGTATTGAATCAAAAATATTATGTCTCACTTTATTTTCTCCTTTACTACCGCTTTTTCAGGCACTTTCTCCTCATATTCCTGTTCCAGTTCCTCTGCCAGATACGCATCGCTCATGCAGTGCATATCGGAAACACCATCACGGATCAGCTGATAAACCAGTGAATGATAAAAGAAATCCAAAGCCGCATCCAGTGAAAGTCCCTGCTGTTTAGCAAAGCATTCAATAACACGGCTATATTTTTTCTGAAGCAAAATCGGATTCGCTGTCATAGTATTTCACTCCCTTCAAAACGCAACAGAGACAGTGCTTTCTCTGTGCGGAAACATATTTGCAGGTTCGGCTTTTCATAACGCAGGCGGCTGATAGCTTCCGTTTTATCAATCAGTCCGTCAAAGAACAGCTCCACCGTATTGAACACCTTATCATTGGCAACACCGCCTACAACAAGGTCATAATCCGTCAAATCTTTTCCACTGCGGCAGTTCAGAATAAAATCCAGCCATTCTTCGGAATAAGAATCGAATTTCAGCGTTTTCAGTTCAGCTTCCCGGCTTTCATCGTATTCATACCTGGAGATAATACCGTCTTTCCCACGGTGTTTGAACTTGCCGCACCACTTTGCAGCCTGTTCATATAGCGGCGTGGCATAAAAGCCACGCCCGAAATCCACATTGGGGCGGGAATGAACCAAATCCGGCTTTGCAATTTCTAAGAAAGAACCATGATAGAGAATCATACTTCCACACCCCTTTCTTTCATCACGTCAAGAAGGTCATCAACGATATATTCCCGGCTCTGGGTATGCAGCACTTCATATTCCGGCACGATATAACCGTTCAGAATGTTGCTTTTTTCAGTAAATGCCTGATAAACACGCTCTGCATCCACATCCAGCTTTGCCGCTACATTTTCAATGCAAAACACGGCAAACTCCAACTCTCTGGAATTTTTGATTTTTTCATCCGTCATCACATGTCAACCTTTCCTGTATTTTTAATAATTCATAGACTTTTTTTTAAAATTCAACCTTTGTTCTATTTCCTTATCTGCACAATAAAATCAAAATAATCTTTTCCAATTTTAGTTTCGACATCTGGATAACCTGATGTATCAACTATCCAATGATTTTATGGGCTTTCCTTATATTGTATTTAATTTAAAATTATTTATTGTTATTTACAGTTTTTTGCTTTTATTTTGCTAACGCGGTCAAATTGCGGTCAAACTTCTAATTCATTTAATTTCTTCATGTACTCTGCCTTCTCTTTATGCCCTCTGATTGAATAAATTCGTTCATGTAGCATATCTTGTGCTAAAACAAGTTCATTAGTTCTATGTGCATCATATCCATAAACAATTCTTGCATTGTTCGGTACTAACTTCCAAAATTCTTTTCTAAATTCATTTTCTTGCTGCATGGATCGATAATTTAATTGCCAGCCGTCCCAGGTCTGGTTCTTCCTCTGCAAATCCGCAGCCCTGGCGAACCATCGCCCAAAATGCACCGTCTGCATGGTATTTTACAAAATCCTGATAAACAGTATTGTTCTTCAAATCCAGTCCTGCACGGAACACGTTGCGGACAATCATATTCGGCTGTGCGTCTTTCAATCCACAAATTGCCGCCATGACAGCCATGTGCAGCTGTGCTGGGTTTATAGGGATTTTATTCTGTCTGATGATTTTTGACCTGCGATCTATTGCCTTAAACTAATCACAATAATTTTTGACCTGCTTCCGCATGTCCGGATTCGATGCAATGCCCATCTCATCTATCCAAATAGAAATCAGATCTGCCCGAAATTCCTCACTATAAAGTTCCACATCCAAAAGCCAGTTATCCTCCGGTCGATTATATGCTAATGGACTGTAAACCAGATAGTTTGTGGTCAAATCATCTACCGAAAGCAGTTTCTTTACAGAAAACGCATTATTGCCAGTCAAAGCAATCACCTTTGCATTTTCCAGAACCACTTCGTCCATCTTATCCTCAAATTCCTTATCTTCATCATACCAGAAGATAATACGACGCTGATAAAACTCTGGCAAAGGTGCAGCAAATCTGCGGTTCAAGTCTTGTATTATTTTGTCTGTATCTATGCTGCTCCTCCTACCTTATAACTGTCCAATTAGCTTTTCGCTTTGTTCCGCTCTGTACCAATATACCTTTTTCCTGTAAAGAAACAAACATTCGAGAAACCGTTCTTTTCGACACGCCTATCTCTTCTGCATAATATGCCTGTGTTGCAGACGGATTTTTCTCTATAATCTGCAACAATTTTTCTATCTGTGCCTGTTCCTTATTAAGTGGCACTTCAACGCCATTAGTTCCATTTCCGGCATCATTAACGCCATTAGCGCCATCTTTAGTGTCATTGGCGTTAATCATGGCGTTATTTGTATCAACCTGGCCTCGATAAATATTGATACGCAAATCAACTTCGCCACCAATAAACTCCGGCTCCCGCAGTCCGGCAGCTTTTACTTTATCAATAATTCTCGGAATACCGCTTCCCCAATGCTCAATCAGGTTCATATATGCAAACGCATGGGCGATGGCTTCATTTCTGATTTTGGAATAGCCTTCTTTCATACGCTCCATCGTTTGTCCCATTGGCAACTTTCCTGGAGAAGTAATTTCCAATCGGTTGTCATATACCGCAACCTGTATCGTACCATGATCCAGATAACTACGATGCACCATGGCATTGATAATCAACTCACGAATGGCATCCGGTGGAATCTCATAAACATCCTGGCGATAAATTCCTACAATGGTAGCACCCAGATGAATATTTCGCAGAACAAACTGAAATGCTTCATCTATCTGCTCCCAAAGCGGACCGGTATATTCTCTACGGTCAACAAATACCGCTTTCGTTGTACCTTTGAACACGCCACATTGCGTTGCAACATGAAGCCCTCCATTGCCAGTCAAAATCGCAAAGGCATTGGACGGATAATCTTTTCCATCACGCTCAATCAAAACACCCCAGGAACGCAGCTGCTGTCTGCCTACATCTTTAATCGATGCTTTCTGTTCCTCTGTACGGGCATTTTTGACAGCCTGCTCCTTCATAGCTTTGCAAAGGGCATCAATGTCTTCACCTGTAACATTTAACCCAGTACATAAAGCCTGATCATAGTAGCGGTTACTGCCCTCAAATAGCAGCTCTTTTACCATATACTCGTCGGCAATGCGGGTAGTTCCGGCAACACGGACATATACACCGCCATCTCTGCCAAGAGCTTTGATATAATATGGGCGCTGTCTGCCCTCAGAAACCTCTACCACAATAACCGTCTTACCATCAACCGTCTGTAAAGTAATATCCGGGATAATTGCCGGTTCACAGCTGTCTGATACGGCATTGGCAATGGCATCCATTTTCTTGAACACATCTTCCTTGTCAAAGCCAACAACCTCTCTGGTTTTATCGGCAATTCCGAAAATGATTTTTCCTCCGGTTCCATTTGCAAAGGCAACCACAGACTTCATATATTTGATGCTTTTCTCCGGCAGGTTCTCTTTGAACTCTACATTCTTCGATTCTCCTGCAAGAATTTCTTCTATAGTCATTGTAACACCTCGCTCTCTTTGGCAGCTATTGCCACCATTCATATTATAAAATACCCGCAGTTTTCTTATTTACCACTTTGGAAATCAGCTCATTCATCAAGTCGTTCTTAATATCAATCCACGTTTTCGTATTGTCGATAGCGAGCTGACATTTAGATTTCTGCATAATTGCAGTAATAGTCTGACGAACATAATTTTCCATTTCAATGAGTTCTTGCTTTGAGATATTGCTTCCATCACCTTCATGTAAGGATTCTGAGCGATAACGATAAAAGTCCAGCATCTTATCATGTATTCCTACAACTTCTGCATCATTCTTTCCAAGCAAAACTGCAATGCGATTGGATAACATTTGTTTTTTACCTGGTTGATTTACCGGCAAAAGTGCCATTTCTAATGCTGTCGTATACTGTTCAAATCCAGTTGGAGCATCTGTCTGCTCCAATCCCCACACAAACTCATCAATAATAGGTTTCATCAT
>OHHP01001346.1_pt1 | contig 9750 bp, 7 predicted proteins | sample 1568121 | NCBI WGS metagenome assembly OHHP01 (sample SAMEA3879500, study PRJEB24766) | human gut metagenome | biome: human-associated habitat; feature: feces | place: USA | collected 1985/1987
GACCAGATGAACCACATGATGTCCTGTCCGTATTTTCTGGCTTTCATGTCTTTTTCCTCATAATAGCCCTGTCTTGCCAGATGTTCTAAAACATCATAAAGTTCTTTCCCTGCGTACTTTCTTCCTTCAATCTCTACTTCACGAAATGTTCCATCTTCGTTTAGTGGTACACAGCCATGATATAGAAGCATTCCATTGAATACCTTGTATAAGTGTCCTTTTGCAAATAAGAATCTTATATGTTCCTGAAGATAAGCACAGTATTTAAACACAGTTACCAGATGTTCCATCACATATTCTTCTTCTTTGGTCAATTTATATGGATCATTTGGATCGATCGTTGGAAAATTCTTATCTTTTAATTCATATTCTTTTCCATCTAATGTGATCGTTCCTTTTTCATAGTCGATCTTGTCTAATAGTAATCTTTGATCCATCAAAAAGTCTGGACGGCGTTTGATCAATTGACCTTCTACTTTAAACTGCATGATCGCAATGGCTTTGTGCATCTTCTTATTCAATTCTTCTTCTCGGATATTACTCTCGTCCACTTCTCCAGATGCATGGAATAATTCACATTCATCATCTTTGTAACACTCCAATGCAAATCTTGCCAGCGGGATCAGATTGATGCCATAACCATTTTCCAAAACATCCAGATTATTGTATCTTGCACAGATTCTTACAACATTACAAATACATGCGCGGTGCCCAGATGCAGCTCCCATCCATAAAATATCGTGATTTCCCCACTGAATATCAACATTCGCTGTCTTCATGATGCAGTCCATGATCCTGTGTGGACCAGATCCTCTATCGTAAATATCTCCGATCACATGCAGATGATCGATCGTCAGATCCTGGATCAGATGGGCCATCGCTGCAATAAACTGTCTGACCCTTCCTGTCATGATGATCGTCTCAAGAATCTGCTCTACATAGCGTTTCTTATCAGCTCTCCGGTGTTCTACCATCAATTCTTCCATCACATAGGCAAATTCTGGTGACATTGCTTTCCTTACTTTTGATCTTGTATATTTATTCCCGACTGATCTTGCAACATGAACCAGACGTACCATCGTATCATGCTGCCATTCAAGAAGGAAATTCTTTGGTAATTCTTCCTCCATTAAATCCATCTTCTGCTCCGGATAATAAATAACTGATGCCAGATTTTTCTTTTGCTTTGTTGTCAGTGTATTCCCAAATTCATCTTCAATCCTGCTTCGGATCGCTCCTGATCCATTCCTTATGATATGGCTGAATTTCTCATATTCGCCGTGAACATCAGAAACATAATGCTCTGTTCCTTTGGGAAGATGCAAGATTGCCTGAAGATTGATGATCTCTGTTGAAGCAGCTGCGACATTTGGATAACGCACTGCCAGTTCCTTTAGATACTTCATCTGGTCCATGAGAAGTCTCCCCTTTCGTTTACGCTTTTTTGATTGTTCTGTAATATTATAGCATTATTTTTCATACTTTCCCAATAACTTTCTTTCATTTTCCTTAATTATTATACTTTTATGAAAACAAGGCTGTTTCTTATGTTATACTGTAAACAGCCTAGGTAAAATCTATGTAAATTTCCATATTTACTGTCCTTGATCTTCACAGGCTACTTACAATAAGGAGGAGATTATGTTAAAAAAGAACAAAAGCATTGCACTGGTGATGATCTTAGCTTTATTGATCATCACATCTTCTTGTGCACCAAAAAACACACAGGCAGAAATTGATAAACCTGCCAAAACAAGTGCCTCTTGGGAGAGGAAACTTTGCAGATCAAAACTTGATATCATCAGTTCTTACGGTGATGATCAGGCATTTCACCCAAAAGTCTTAAACTTTGAAAAACCATGGAACGGCTATCGCTATTGGATGGCATACACTCCATATCCAGGTGCAGATCAGCGAAAAGAAAATCCACACGTCTGTGTCTCCAATGACAGGATTCATTGGAAGCCATTTGAAGGAGAGGGAAAAGCTGTTTCACTTGATCCATTGACCCCATTTGAAGACCCTGACAAACAGTATAATTCAGATACCCATCTTGTATATAGAAAAGACATCGATACCTTAGAATGTTACTGGCGCCAAGTCGATAATCGTACCAGGATCGATAAGATCATGAAACGTACAACAACCGATGGTATCCACTGGAGTAAAGCTCAGAATGTATTGGTTTCCGATGCACGCACTGATCGTATTCTAAGTCCGGCGATCATTTATGAAAACGGACGATATAAGATGTGGACTGTCAACTGTAAAAGAAAATTCCCTGTTTTATACCGTGAAAGTAAAGATGGTTTTCATTGGACAACTCCAAGCACGATTCAGTTAAAATATCCATCTGACAGACTTCGAAGCTGGCATCTGGATGTCATTCATACAGAGAAAGGCTATGAAATGCTCGTCGTTGCCTTCTACAAAGGGCATAGGCATCGGGAAATGAATCTTTATTATACTTCATCCAAAAATGAGCATGATTTTAAGAAATGTATTACGATTTTAAAACCATCTGAAAAGGAAAAAGCATGGGACAACCGTGGTATTTACCGTAGCAGCTTTTTTGTGGAAAATGGAATTTATTATATTTATTACAGTGGTATTGGATATCCAAAAGGACCAAACAGCTCTCAGGGTGTTGGACTCACATATGGTCCATCGGTGAAAAACATTCATGGTTACGATGCATAAAATCTCTTGACGTTATAAATATTCAGGTGTAAACTGTTAGCAATAAGAATTTTTAGCCGACCATCCAAAGACTGGCTAACGACTCTACAATACGAATAAAAGGAAGTGCATTAATATTATGGAAAAGAAAAATATCGACTGGGCTAACATCGGTTTCGGTTATATGCCAACAGATTACCGTTTTGTAGCTAATTACAAAGATGGAGCATGGGATGAAGGTGAATTAACAACAGATGCCAACATCACAATCTCTGAATGTGCCGGTGTATTACAGTACGCTCAGACATGTTTTGAAGGAATGAAAGCTTACACAACAGAAGATGGACATATCGTTGTATTCCGTCCTGACTTAAATGCAAGCCGTATGGCAGATTCATGCAGAAGACTTGAGATGCCTGTATTCCCTGAAGATAAATTTGTAGAAGCGATCGAGAAAGTCGTTGCAGCGAATGAAGCATTCGTACCACCTTTCGGTTCTGGTGCTACATTATATATCCGTCCTTATATGTTCGGAAGTGATCCTGTGATCGGTGTAAAACCAGCAAATGAATATCAGTTCCGTATCTTTACTACACCAGTAGGACCATACTTCAAAGAAGGCGCTAAACCTATTACTATCCGTGTCAGTGATTATGATCGTGCTGCTCCTCGTGGAACAGGTAATATCAAAGCTGGATTAAACTATGCAATGAGCCTTTACCCAATCATGGAAGCTCATCGTCAGGGATTTGATGAGAATATGTATCTTGACCCAGCAACAAGAACAAAAGTAGAAGAAACAGGTGGAGCTAACTTCATCTTTATTACAAAAGATGGTAAAGTTGTAACACCTAAATCTGACAGTATCCTTCCATCTATCACTCGTCGTTCTTTAGTTTATGTAGCCAAAGAATACCTTGGACTTGAAGTCGAAGAACGTGAAGTATTATTTGATGAAGTCAAAGATTTCGCTGAATGTGGATTATGTGGAACAGCCGCAGTTATCTCTCCAGTAGGAAAGATTTATGATCACGGTAATGAAATCTGCTTCCCAAGCGGAATGGAAAAGATGGGACCTGTCATCCAGAAATTATACGATACTTTAACAGGAATCCAGATGGGTCATATTGAAGCCCCTGAAGGATGGATCAAGGTTATTAAATAAGACTTTCGTTAATAGAATATTAAATAACATAAAATGCAGCCAGACAGTTATTGATTTAACTTTCTGGCTGCATTTCATTTATACATATTGGCGTATCATTCTTATTTACTGATCTCTTAGATGAATCTCTGGATTTCCATGATTCTCAATATAATCTCTTGTGATCGTTACGCTTCCGATCGTGTCGTCTTTTGGTATCTCGTACATAATGTCGAGCATGAATTTCTCGATGATTGCACGTAATGCTCTGGCTCCTGTTTTCTTTTTCAGAGCTTGTTCTGCGATAGCCTCCAGAGCCCCTTCATCGAATTCTAATTTTACTTCATCTAATTCTAATAACTTCTGATACTGTTTTAAGATCGCATTCTTTGGTTCTTTTAGAATCTTGACTAACATCTCTTTTGTCAGTCCTTCTAATGTAAATATCATTGGAAGTCTTCCGATGAATTCCGGTATGAATCCATATTCTCTCAAATCTTCATTCGTAACCTGTGCAATGATGTTTTCTATGAGGGCCATTCGTTCCGCCTCCGGCATCCCGGCAAGGTGCTGCAAACTATCCTGCAACTGTATGGTTTTGGTATGAGGTACCAGTTCGTCCAATATTTCCGAACGGGTGGTAATATCGGCATATTCCCGGTGTGTCTTATCTATCAATCCTATTGCCTCTGCATATGCTTTCTGCGCTTCAGCATAACGTGCCTGCTGCCAGTACAAGTTTCCTAATGTCAGTTGAAGAATTCCTTTCTCCACACCATTACGGGTGCTCTTTTCTATTCCTTTGTGATATGCGGAAAGAGCCTGCGCCGTGTCTTTCCCGGCCAGGTAAACATTACCCAATGCATAGTAAATCTGATCCAGATACTCTTCGTTTTTCTCGTCTTTGCTCAGCCGCAGTAGCTTCCCTGTTATCTTACGGCTATTGGCGGTGGGCATCACTTCCGTCTGGCGGATACGGGCACTCAATGCCAGTTCGTACGGAGGGTTGAGACGAATTACTTTACTGTATGATTGATAAGCTTGTTCCGGCTGTTGCAATAGCTGGTAAGTCTGTCCCAGGAGATAATAGCATCGCGCTTTTTGCTGTTTGTTCTTCTCGTTTTTGGCTGTCTTTTCAAGATGAGGGATGGCTTCTTTGTATCGCTGACTGCCCAACAGGTAGTTTCCTGTTGCCGAAGCATAAGGGACTGCCAGTGATAGTGGCAGACTATCATTATTTACCCGGTTCAGAGCATCTTCAGCATCGTATTGCCAACCCAGTGCTGAGTAGCAGCGGGATAGCCAGATCAGAGCTTCGGAAGTGATATTCGTCTGTCCGTCATAGAGGCGCACGATATAAGAAAAGGTTGAGGCAGCTTCCGGGAAATCTCCTTTCTGATATTGTGCTTTTCCCAATAGCAGCCATGCACGGTGTATGAAAGGATTGAACTCCCGACGTGCCAGCCATTTTTTGTATTCGTCCGTGTATGCCCGTCCTGGTTTACGTATGGGGCGTCGCTTGATAGAATGTTGACGAATAGCTTTTTGCGCTTTTTCAATGGCTCGCTCATAGTCGGAAGTACCGATACCTGTAGTTTCTTTATTGCCGATGGGATAGAGGGGGAGCATTTCCATGTAGTTATCCTTATTCCCTTGTTGCTGTGCCTGCAATCCGGCTTTATAAGCTTCGTTTCCGTTGAAGTAGACGTTGTAACGGGTGGTTAGGGCATGATAGAAGCGTGTGCCGGCTGTATTCTTTCGGGTAGAACATCCGGCAACGAGCATCAAAGTGACTAAGATGCCAGTGAGGAGGATTGCTTTGCGTTTCAACTATGCCAGTAAGTTTTACGGGTTCTGCGTTTTCTGCCGTAAAGATAAATAAAAACTCTTTCCCAGCTTACATACTACGTATATAATGATGGAAAAGAAGATGATAGCTGCGCCGGAAGGAACGTTGAGATAGTAGGATATCATTAATCCGCCCAGGCAACTGAGATAACCGATGCCGATGGATAGCCAGATAATGCGGTGGAAACGATGCGTAAACAAATTCGCAGTCATTTGTGGGATGGTGAGCAGGGAAATAACCAGCACAATGCCTACCATGCGCAGACATGCCACAATGGTCAGTGCAATGAACATCATCAGTACATATTCGAATATTTGTACGGGAATACCTTGTGAACGTGCAAATTCCCGGTCGAAAGCAACGTAAATAATCGGACGCAGGTATAGGATAAAGAAAATAGCCAGTATCACTGCAAGTCCTGCCAGCAAGGCGATGTCTCCGAATGTAATCGTCAGTATATTACCGAACAGATAAGCGGACAAATCAGGTGCGAACCCGGGTGAAAGGAAAGTGAACATGATACCCAATGCCATCCCCAGCGTCCAGAATACCGCGATAGCTGAGTCCTCACGCATATCATTGCGTTTGCTAAGCCATTCCACGCCAAAAGCCGACAGTACCGCAAACACTCCGGCTGCCAGAATAGGAGAGACTCCTGTATATAATCCCAGACCAATTCCTCCGAAAGAAGCATGTGTCAGTCCGCCACTAATGAACACCAGTCGCCTCGTTACGATATACGTACCGATAAGTCCGCAAACAATGCTTGCCAGCAAACTGCCGATGAGGGCATGTTGAAAGAAGGTGTATTGTAGTAGATCCACTTTAAAATCTCCTCTCTCCTATAATCAGGAATATTTCATCTTTGATATTGTTTGGCAGAGCTATTCCACGCAGTTGCAAACTGCGTACCCATCCGGCAACGTCGATGTCCTGCATCGTATAGAATACGTCCCTGAATTCATCTTCCTGTTCAGGAGTGTAATCTTCGGGGGCAATGCCGATGTACTTGTCCAGTTCTTCATCATCGTAGTACTCTATCTTTTTGCTGACAGCAGCTAACAGACTGTCCCGTTCGCATATTTCGTGCTGTCCGCAGCATTCTGCGTCGGCCTCTTTCACTTCAGGCATGGCATCCAGTTCTCCGCGCTCTATTTTCTTTTGCAAGCGTTGGTTACGGATGTATCCTGCCAAAAGGGCGATACAGACAAGTGCAATAAGACTTATAATTAATATCCACATAGCTTATTCCTCTATTTCAATCCCAAATCCTACTTGTTTCAAATCTTCCCAGTATCCCGGATAAGACTTGGACACCACTTGCGGATCGGCAATCCGTATGGATGGCGTCCGAAGGATGGCGGGTGCAAATGCCATTGCCATCCGGTGGTCTTCATAAGTCGCAATAACAGGATGGGAGGCCGGTTCGCAGCGTTCACCGTTCCAGATTAATATACTGTCCTGTTCCGATTTTACCACATATCCCAGTTTATTCAATTCTGTGATAAGCGCCTGAATGCGGTCGGTTTCCTTTATCTTCAAGCTCTGCAATCCGGTAAATCGGAAAGGTATGTTCATTAAACAACAAGTCACAACGAAAGTTTGTGCCAAGTCGGGTATATCCACTAAATCTTCCTTTAAACAGGTAACGGGAGTTCCCATCTTAGTCAGTACCACTCCTTGGTCGGTATATGTGGTGTGTACACCGAGTTTGGCAAATATTTCAGCTCCCCGACTGTCGCCCTGATAGCTGCGTGGGAGAAGTCCGGGTAATTTTATTTCCGTTTTTGTAGATTCCTTTTTTTCATTATCCTGAATTAAGGCAACCATCTGATACCAGTAAGAAGCACCGCTCCAGTCACTTTCTACTGTGAAAGGTATGTCTCTGTACTTTCCCGGACGGACGGTGATACTACTTTCAGAACTCCAGGCAGCGTCTGCACCGAATTCTTTCATTAGTTGCAGTGTTAGATTAATGTAAGGGCGGGAAATGATTTCTCCTGTAAGATTCAACCTCAATCCGTTTTTCAGGATGGGACCGATCATCAGTAAAGCAGATATATATTGTGAACTGACATTTCCGGCAAGGCTGATTTCTTCGCCTGTTAATTCTGTACCTGTGATGCGTAAAGGAGGAAAGCCTTCTTTTCCGGCATACTCTATCTGTGCACCCAGTTCACGTAAGGCATCCACCAGAATACGTATGGGGCGTTGTTGCATCCGTTCGGTACCGGTAATGATGCGTGTACCCGGTGCTACACTGAGGTAAGCCGTGAGAAAACGCATGGCGGTTCCGGCGGCAAGAATGTCGATATGTCCGGGATTCCCGTCCAGTGCTTTTATCATGACACGGGTGTCATCGCAATCGCTCAAATTGCTTGGCGCGATATGCCCTTGGGCTAAAGCGTGTAATATCAAAGCCCGGTTGCTGATACTTTTGGAAGCCGGGAGCTGGATAGTGGTATGCAAAGTGGCTGGTGCCGAAAGTTTATAGCGCATAGTTGTATTCCTTCTTAAACGTAATAGCTGGTTTACAGGCTACAAAAGTACGATAAATATCTGAATAAAGAAACTTGAGTTACATGACTTCTATCCGAACTGTGCACAGATTTGTTTCGTATCTGCTCTGTGTCTGCTCCGTACTTACTCCGTATATAATAGAGGTATCACTGACCGAATAGGCTACGGAGTAGTTACGGAGATGACACGGAGATAGTATGGAGATGACACGGAGAGCATACGGAGATGGCATGGAGCCGTTCTGAAACGAATTCCGTCAACGGGTTATTTAAGAGGTGTGTAGAACGTAAGTAATATATGTATACGAATATCTTTTTTGCGTAAGGAAGCTTACTCTCAGATTATCAAAAGCTTACAAAATATTAATTCCCAGTCGACAAGAAGTTAAGAGTTTGTCGACAAACTCCCAACTTCTTGTTGACAAACTCTTAACTTCCTGTAAATGGAAAAATAGTATTTTTTTCGGTTTCCTTACAGTCTCAGGATTACAAATCCGATTGAACGGCGGTTATAACACAAATTCCTGATAGTTCTCTTTGTTTATTACTTTGAAAGACGCTTCCGGATAAGCTGTTGCGAAACTGGTAGGGACATTCGTTTTTTTGTCTCCCCACTTGAATTCAAAAGCGGATAAACCTTCGGTTGATTCTTCTATTAGATCAATTTCTTGATTGTCGTATGTTCGCCAGAAATAGAATTCTTTGGCTCGGTTACGATTATAAGATTGCTTCATTCGTTCGCTGATTAAATAGTTTTCCCATAGTGCGCCCACATCTTGGCGTACAGATAGAGGGGTGAAATTTCCGATGATTGCATTGCGAATACCGTTATCGTAAAAGTACCATTTTCCGGCTTTCACTACCTCTTTACGGAGATTGCGTGAATAGGCTCCCAAACGATACACCACGAATACTTTGGATAATAAGTCAAGATATTTTTCAACTGTATTTTTGCTCATTCCCAATTGCTTACCTAATTCGTCATAAGATACTTCACTGCCCATTTGGAATGCAATTAGACGCAGTAGTTCCTTCATCTTACTGGAATTTTTCAAACCGTCGATTGCTAAAATGTCTTTCAATAGATAAGCTCCTACAATATCTCGTAGATAATCAGTTTTCCGCTCGAAGCTTTCTAGCATCACTACTTCAGGATAAGAACCATAGATAAGTCTAGATTCTAAGTGCTGTCTTGTTTCCAAAGCATTTTCTATTTGTGAAATCTCTTTTTGTGAGAATGGAGTCAGATGGAATTGGGTAGATCTGCCTACCAAAGGCTCACCGGCTTTGTTGAGAACCGCTTGCAATGACTTTGATGCCTTCCACTTCGTCCACTATTAATTTAAGTTTGGAACCGATTTCCGGGATGTTTTGTGCTTCATCAATAGCTAGCAAATCTATCCCTTCTAATAAATGCCTGTAGTTGGAAATACTCCGTTCATTTAATAGGGCAATCGTATCGTAATCCTCTCCGTAAAGTAACATGGACTGACCTTTAAACTCTTTTATCAACTCACGTATGAGAACCGTCTTTCCAACGCGTCGTGCACCAAAAAGCA
>OHHP01001352.1_pt1 | contig 9702 bp, 10 predicted proteins | sample 1568121 | NCBI WGS metagenome assembly OHHP01 (sample SAMEA3879500, study PRJEB24766) | human gut metagenome | biome: human-associated habitat; feature: feces | place: USA | collected 1985/1987
GCGGGACGAGCCGGAAGCATGGCGGGCAGCGTGGCGGGTGCAGCCGCAGGAAACGTGGTCGGACGTGCCGGGAAACTGCTGAAATAATCAACTGACAATTAAAAACGAATAAACAACAATGGAATTTAAGTCACTCAAAAACATCGAATCATCGTTCAGGCAGATACGCCTGTTCGGTATCGTCTTCCTCTCGCTGTGCGCCGTGATAACGGTATGGAGCGTGTGGAGTTCCTACCGCTTCGCGGAGCGGCAACGGGAAAAGATTTACGTGCTGGACAACGGCAAGTCGCTGATGCTGGCTCTCTCGCAGGACTTGTCGCAGAACCGTCCGGCGGAGGCAAGGGAACACGTGCGCCGCTTCCACGAGCTATTCTTCACGCTCTCTCCCGAAAAGAGCGCGATAGAGCATAACGTGAAACGCGCCCTGCTATTAGCGGACAAAAGCGTGTACAACTACTATTCGGACTTTGCCGAGAAGGGGTACTACAACCGTATCATCTCCGGGAACATCAACCAAGTACTGAAGGTGGACAGCGTGGTGTGCGACTTCAACGGCTATCCCTACCGTGCCGTGACCTATGCCACGCAGAAAATCATCCGGCAAAGCAACGTCACCGAACGCAGCCTCGTGACCACGTGCCGCCTCTTGAACTCGTCCCGTTCGGACGACAATCCCAACGGTTTCACCATAGAGGGATTCACCATTATCGAGAACAAGGATTTACAAACCATCAAAAGGTAACGGACATGAAGAAAATCAGGAAATCATTTTGGCGTGCGTACTGGAAGCTCCACGACAAAAAGAAAATGCTGGTGGCAAGGCTCAAAGGCTATCTGGACGGTTTACCCCCGAAGACACGCAGGCGCATCGTGCTGGCGATGCTCGCCGCCTTCGCGGTGCTTGCCATCTACACCTTCGGCAAAGCCGTCTATGACATCGGCAGGAATGGCGGCAACCGGATAGTAACAGACCATGCCGGACAGGTGGGACTGTCCGTAAAGCCGTAAAACAATCACAACGTAATACCTTATTTATATGGAACAGACGAAGAATGAACCTAAAAACGAAAACAAGGCGGCTCCCGACAATGGGAAACCGAAGAAGGAGCGCAAGCCGCTGACCGAAGCCCAAAGGCTGAAACGTCAGAAAATGATAGTGCTGCCCGCTATGGTGCTGGTATTCATCGGGGCTATGTGGCTGATATTCGCCCCGTCTTCCGACAAGGAACAGCAACCGGGAACGAGTGGTTACAACATCGAAATGCCCGACGCTGACAAGGCGAACCGCCAGATCATCGGCGACAAGGCGAAAGCATACGAGCAGGGGGCGATGGAGGAACGGCAGGAGAACCGCAGCCGCACCATGCAGGAACTGGGCGATATGTTCGACCGAGAGGTGGCGGAAACGGACGGTGGCAGGGACTTCGACCTTGCCAATCCCGGAGGAACGGAAGAGAACGTGAAATCCGCCCCGAAGACCATCCAGTCTTCCGCAGCCGCCTATCGCGACCTCAATGCCACGCTCGGCAACTTCTATGAACAGCCGAAGAACGACAACGCGGATATGGACGAACTGTTGGAGCGCATCGCTTCGCTGGAATCGGAACTGGAAAGCGAGAAAGGCAAGGCGTCCGCTGTGGATGACCAAGTGGCACTTATGGAGAAGTCCTACGAACTGGCGGCGAAGTACATGGGTGGACAGAACGGCACACAGCCACCTGTCGGACAGGCGGCAGAGCCTTATCCAGTGCAGAAAGCCGGAAAGGACACGGCAGCACCTGTCAGGCAGGTGGCGCATCAGGTGGTGTCCTCGCTCTCACAGCCGATGAGCATCGCCGAATTTGTCGCCTCCTTCTCGCAGGAGCGCAACCGCAGTTTTAATACGGCGGTGGGTGTCACGACCGTGTCGGACAAGAACACCCTGTCGGCGTGCGTCTATGGGGCGCAGAGTGTGACGGATGGGCAGGCTGTCAAACTCCGGCTGCTGGAGCCGATGGCGGTAGCGGACAAAATCATCCCCCGTAATGCGGTGGTGATCGGCACGGCAAAGATTCAGGGCGAACGGCTTGATATTGAAATCACGTCGCTGGAGTACGCGGGTACGATTATCCCGGTAGAGCTGGTGGTGTATGACACGGACGGGCAGCCCGGTATCTTCATTCCCAACTCTATGGAAATGAACGCCGTCAGGGAGGTTGCCGCCAACATGGGCGGCTCGCTGGGCAGCAGCATCAATATCTCCACCAACGCAGGGGCGCAGCTCGCCTCCGATTTGGGTAAAGGGCTGATACAAGGAACCAGCCAGTATATCGCTAAGAAGATGCGTACCGTCAAGGTGCATCTGAAAGCCGGGTACAAGGTCTTGCTCTATCAGGACAGGAATTGAAAAAAGAAAAAGTAACAACAATCCAATTTTTATTTACCACTAAAATCCAAAGTAATGAGAAAAGTAATCATCATGTTTGCCCTCGCTATGGGCATCGCAACTGCCAACGCGCAGGAGAACGTAACCGTTGGAACGGACAACGGAAGTGAACAACCGACATTGACAAAGGAGGTCTATCCGCAGAAGGAGGCGGACGGCGACCTGTATCACGGGCTGACAAAGAAGCTAACCTTTGACCGCATGGTTCCCCCGCACGGCTTGGAAGTGACTTATGACAAGACCGTCCACGTCATTTTCCCCTCGGAGGTGCGCTACGTGGATTTAGGCTCGCCCGACCTGATTGCGGGCAAAGCCGACGGAGCGGAGAACGTCATCCGCGTGAAGGCTACCGTGAGGGACTTCCCGAACGAAACCAATATGTCCGTGATAACGGAGGACGGGAGTTTCTATGCCTTCAACGTGAAGTACGCCACCGAACCGCTGCTGCTCAACGTGGAGATGTACGACTTCATCCATGACGGCGAGGCAGTGAACCGCCCGAACAATGCGCAGGAAATATACCTGAAGGAGCTGGGCAGCGAAAGCCCGATGCTGGTGCGCCTTATCATGAAGTCCATCCACAAGCAGAATAAGCGCGAGGTGAAGCACATCGGCTGCAAGCGATTCGGCATCCAGTACCTGCTGAAAGGCATCTACACGCATAACGGTTTGCTCTATTTCCACACGGAGATAAAAAACCAGAGCAACGTGCCTTTCGACGTGGACTACATCACATGGAAAATCGTGGACAAGAAGGTGGCGAAGCGTACCGCCGTGCAGGAGCAGATTATCCTGCCGCTCCGTGCGCAGAATTACGCTACGCTCGTGCCGGGCAAGAAGAGCGAGCGCACGGTGTTCACGATGGCGAAGTTCACCATTCCCGATGACAAGTGCCTCGTGGTGGAACTCAACGAGAAGAACGGAGGTCGCCACCAGTCTTTCATGATTGAGAACGAGGACTTGGTACGTGCCAATACTATCAACGAACTTCAAGTGCGCTGACCATGAGAAAGTACATCGCAATAATCATCGCGTCGCTTGCCCTGTGTACGGGGCAGGCGCACGCCCAGCGATGCCTGCCGAAGATGCAGGGCATCGAGGTCAGGGCGAACATGGCGGACGGTTTCAATCCCGGCGGCAACGACGGTGGGTACAGTTTCGGGGCGGCTCTTTCCACTTATACCAAAGGCGGAAACAAATGGGTGTTCGGCGGCGAATACCTGTTGAAGAACAACCCTTACAAGGACGGGAAGATACCCGTGGCGCAGTTCACGGCGGAGGGCGGCTACTACTTCAAGATACTCTCCGATGCCCGTAAAATCGTGTTCGTCTATGCAGGAGCTTCGGCTCTTGCCGGATATGAATCGGTGAACTGGGGCGAAAAGGTACTGCATGACGGCTCCACGCTCCATGACCGGGACGGCTTCATCTACGGCGGTGCGCTGACGCTCGATGTGGAGTTTTACGTGGCAGACCGTATCGCCCTGCTCGCCAACCTCCGGGAGCGTTGCCTGTGGGGTGGTGACACGAGGAAGTTTCATACGCAGTGGGGCGTGGGCGTGAAGTTCATCATAAACTGACGCACCGCATGGAACGGACGGAAATCGACGCCATGAGGCATATAGCCCTTGCGGACTTCCTCGCACGGCTGGGGCATGAGCCTGTCAGAAGAAGCGGCAACGAGTTGTGGTATCGTGCGCCATACCGCAATGAGCGCACGCCCTCTTTCCGAGTGAACGTGGCGAAACAGCTCTGGTACGACTTCGATGCGCCCATATAGGCTACACAATAAATATCTCTATGGCAAGAGATTAGGTTAGAGTTCAACAGACCTATCCTCAACGACTTAGCTGGAGGAGAAATCCAAAGGTGACAAAAGCATGTCGGTAAAGTCATTAGTCAGCTAAATACCAAGCTGCGACTGCATGGCGAGAGGAAAAGACAGACACAAGGATGAAGCCTGATTGGTTGAACGATAGTTCTGCTGCACACGTACCAGCCCCGACGAAAGGTATTTGATTCACGTCGGGCTGAAGCACCCCATGTAAACCGAAATTACAATGGAGCAGGAGCTGGCTTCAGAGCAACCACAATAAGTGGAATAGGAACGTAAGTCGCATCCGACAGTCTGCCGAGCCAAACAGTTATTGTGAAAGCAAATGGGGATTCCCTAAATCAGAATGCCGTAAGGCTATGGGCATAGGACCCTGAATATCTGACATGGGAACGGAGCTTCCGTAGTAGTCCGAGCAAGGGAAAGCCTTGTACATGGCGAAGGGAAGCAGTTAGATAACTTAATACAAATAATGGAAAATGTGTGAGACATTATGAGAAGTCCTGAGCAAGTATTAAAAGCTTTAAACAAGCATGGTAAAGTTTCGGATTACAAGTTCGAAAGGCTGTACCGTATCTTATTCAATGAGGAGATGTTTCATGTTGCTTACCAGCGTATTTACGCCAAACCAGGCAATATGACACCCGGTACGGATGGGAAAACCATCAATCGGATGAGTCTTCAAAGAATAAACAAAGTCATTGCATCTTTGAGAGATGAGTCTTACAAGCCTAATCCGGCAAAAAGGATATACATACCCAAGAAAAACGGTAAGAAAAGACCGCTTGGAATTCCTTCCTTTGAGGACAAACTTGTACAGGAGGTGGTGCGCATGATTCTTGAAGCCGTCTATGAAGAGGTGTTTGCAAACACCTCACATGGATTCAGACCAAACAGAAGCTGCCATACCGCATTGACCCATATCCAAAAGACATTTACAGGTACAAAATGGTTTGTGGAAGGAGACATTAAAGGATTCTTCGACAACATAGACCACAATGTATTGATTGCAACTTTGCGGAAACGGATTGCCGATGATAGATTTCTAAGGCTTATCCGCAAGTTGTTGAATGCGGGATATATTGACGACTGGAAGTTTCATAATACAAACAAGGGAACTCCACAAGGCGGTAATATCAGTCCTATACTGGCAAACATTTATCTTGATAATTTTGACAAGTATATGGAAGAATACGCCCTACGCTTCAATAAGGGAAAAGAAAGACACATCACCAAAGAATACAAGCAACTTAGCGATAAGATGCAACGCATCCTTAAAAGCATCAAGAACATACAGGATGCAGATGTCAGATTACAGCTTAGGGATGAGTATGAGAAACTGAGACGTGAAAGGCAAAAGATTGAGAGCAGAGACAGTATGGATGAAACATACAGAAGGCTTCGATACGTAAGATACGCAGATGATTTCCTCATTGGTGTTATCGGAAGCAAGGCAGAGTGCGTTAAAATCAAGTCGGACATTACCAAGTATATGGAAGAAAACCTCAAGCTGGAACTGTCACAGGAAAAGACATTGATAACAAACGCACAAAAGCCCGCGAAATTTCTTGGCTTCGATGTTTCAGTCCGTAAGTCTGATGCTATCAAGCGGGACAAGAACAATGTGCCAGCCCGTTATTACAACGGTAAGATAGTCCTAAAGGTCGCCATAGAAACGGTGCGGAACAAACTGGAAGAATACAGCGCCATCAGATACAAGGTAGAAAATGGCCGACAAGTTTGGTTTGCAAAGTTCAGAGGCAATCTTATGAAGAAGAAAATCGAGGACATAGTGGCGGCATATAACTCTGAAATCAGAGGGTTCTACAACTACTACTGCATTGCCAACAACGTGGCATACGCGCTCTCAAAGTTTGGATACATCATGGAGTACAGTATGTACCATACCATTGCAGGAAAAACCAATAGCACTGTAAGCAAAGTCATTGACAAATATAAGGTTGGGAATGACATTATAGTGCCATATCAGGATGCAAAAGGTAAATTACGGTACAGGAAATTCTATAATGAGGGATTCAAACGTAAACCACCAATGTACTATACGGAGGTAAACGACTTATCCTACACAATCGCAATTCCACAGCCGACACTTACTGAGCGATTGGATGCGAGAACATGTGAATTATGTGGAAAAGTCGGACCTGTAGTCATGCGTCATGTCAGAAAGCTAAATCAGCTTAAAGGAAAAACTGAATGCGACAGGCTGATGCTTGAAAAGCATAGGAAGACATTGGTTGTCTGTGAAAAGTGTTATGCCAAAATACACAGCCATGCTAAATAAAGTCATGTTATCAACGGAGAGCCGTATGCGTGGAGACATGCAAGTACGGTTTGGGGGCAGGTACGGGAAAACCTACTGCCGAAAGGCAGTAAGGCGTTCTGTACCGAGCCTACGTACGGGCAAGGGCGGCGACATCTTCACGCTTGCCGGGGAGTTTATCCAAAGTGGCGACTTCATGGAACAAGTGAAATTCATAGCGGAAACCGCCAATATGCCTATGCCTGTTCCCGAAGTGAGCAGACCAACTTTCCAGCCTAAACCGTCAGAACCTGCCTTTGAAGGAGTGGAAGCTGCCCCACTGTTTCATTCTCCACTGACGGACTATCTGGCGGAACGGGGCATTCCTTACGGCATTGCATTCCGGTATTGCTGCCAACTGAATTACGGAGTGCGTGGCAAGCGGTATTTCGCCGTCGGCTTCCCGAATGTGGCTGGTGGATATGAAATCCGCAGCCGTTTCTTCAAAGGATGCGTGCCTCCGAAGGATGTGTCGCCGGTCAAGGCGGAAGGCTCTCCGGCTGACTTGTGCAGCGTATTTGAGGGCTTCATAGATTTCCTTTCCGCCGCCACGCTCGGATTGGAAACGGGTGACTGTCTTGTGCTGAACTCGGTTTCCAACGTGGAAAAGGCGATGAGGTATTTGGGCGGTTACGGGCGCATAGACTGTTATCTTGACCGTGATGAAGCCGGACGGCGGACGTTGGAAACGCTGAAAGGACACTATGGGGAACGTGTCTGCGACCGTTCCGCCCTCTATGACGGTTGCAAGGACTTGAACGAGTATCTACAACTGACAACGAAAAAATAACAATAACTTAAAAATCAAAGGACAATGAACATACTGAACAACAAGAACAAGAGAATATCAATTTTCAAGGCGTTGGCACTCTGCCTGTTCGCCGCCATATCGCTCACACTCGTGTCGTGTGACGATGACATGGACATCCAGCAATCCTATCCCTTCACGGTGGAAACCATGCCAGTACCCAACAAGGTGACGAGGGGGCAGACGGTGGAAATCCGCTGTGAGCTGAAAAAAACGGGCGACTTCGCCAACACCCTCTATACCATTCGTTATTTCCAGTTCGAGGGGGAAGGCACGCTGAAAATGGCGGGCGGAATCACGTTCCTGCCCAACGACCGCTACCTGCTTGAAAACGAGAAGTTCCGGCTGTATTACACGGCGGAGGGCGACGAAGCGCACAACTTCATCGTGGTGGTGGAGGACAACTTCAACAACTCTTACGAGCTGGAGTTTGACTTCAACAACCGAAACGTAAAGGACGATGGGGTTATTTCTGTTGTCCCCATCAGAAACTTCAAGCCCCTTACACGATGATGCGTATATTCATGGTAGTCGTCTGTTCGCTTCTTGCGGTCTGTTCTGTGTCCGCACAGATCAGCCGCCGAGAGGGAACGGACGGGCAGGCGGCAATCTACCGTCTGCCACCATTTGAGAGGGCGGTGTGCTGCACGAAATTCTTTGAGGGCTGGCACTCGGAAAAACATTACCCATACGTGGGATATGGGCACAAACTTTTGCCGGGCGAAAGGTATTCGGCACGTACCATGACGAAGCGGCAGGCGGACGCGCTCCTGCGGAAAGACCTGCGGAAGTTCTGCGCAATGTTCCGGAAGTTCCGGAAGGATAGCTTGCTTCTTGCCACGCTTGCCTACAATGTCGGTCCATACCGTCTGTTGGGGTACGGGAAGATACCCAAAAGCAAGCTGATCCGAAAGCTGGAGGCTGGCGACAGGAATATCTATCGGGAGTATATCGCTTTCTGTAACTATAAGGGGAAACGCCACGCCATGCTGCTCAAACGGAGAAAGGCGGAGTTTGCACTACTGTATATACAATAACAAATTAAAAGTCCGAAGAAATTTCAGCATCTTCGGACTTTTAATTTTAATAATTTCTAATATTGTCTATCAATTCATTCAATGCTTGAGTATAATCATTGTCTTCTCTCATATATAATCCTTTTCTATTGCCTAAATAAATGGGATATGAGCTATCCTTGCTACCAATTCTTATAATGGGAATAAATTTTATTCTGTTTTGGTCTTTAATTAAATCATCTGTGATTAATGAAGTTTCGTATCCTACACCACGTTCTCTATTATCAGCACGTTTTTTATATTCAGGAGTGGCTATTATCAAAACTTTATCAACATTTGCAATTGTTTGTTCCATAAAACGGTTCAATTCAATACCCAACGGCTGTTTAATATCTATAAAAATATCAAACCCCGCCTTATCTAAATCATTGGCTAAATTGTGAACCCATGCGTTATGTTCATCATTCTCCCAACAATAAGTAATAAAAACCTTTTTTGCTACAATTGCCTTATTCTCATCTACGATAGGGTTTACAATCGCACCTATATCATAACTGTTAGTTTGATTTGTGGTGTCCTTTTCATCATAATACTTATAAATACTCAACGATAAATCATCCAAAAAAGAAGGTATATCCGATTTTTTCAGTCGTAGAAACAGAGTCTTAAACCAAGTATGTCGAGAGGTTGATTCTTTTTGGTCTGATAACATCTGAATATATGCAGAATAATTTGTAGCTACATTTACAAAAGGATTGATTGTATTAAAAAATGTAGGTCCGTCTACATAAAAAGGAGCAACATCTTTTATACCTATGATAGTCCACAATCCATTGAATGTTACATTACTATCTTCTTTTGATAAATCAATGTATTCTTTAAGGTTTATTTGATTTTTAATTAAATCATCACCCTGCAAATAATCAAATCCTTTTTCAGTAAGTCTTACAAATGGAGATGGTTCATTAGCGGCTTCCAAATAACCATTTTCCAACAAATTGAATATTACAATATGGCACAAGTTAATTTCCGCTTGTGTTTTACCATATTTTCGAGTAGTAGCATTTAATGTACGAAACAAAAATAATCCTTGTCCAGGGGCTGTACATGAACTAAAAAAGGAAAATATGTAATCAGCTAATTCCTGATATGTAGTATTTATTTTACTCATAATTCATTTTTTGCAAAGGTACGGAAAATCATTCATATAAGAGATATTATGCTTCCATTTATCGCAGATTAAAACAAAGGTTTCTTTGCTACTTTCTTTGTCCGCCATCATGCTCACTGAAAGAAAGT
>OHHP01001359.1_pt1 | contig 9664 bp, 7 predicted proteins | sample 1568121 | NCBI WGS metagenome assembly OHHP01 (sample SAMEA3879500, study PRJEB24766) | human gut metagenome | biome: human-associated habitat; feature: feces | place: USA | collected 1985/1987
CGGCCTCCTTGTCAATGAATTGCGAGAAGTTGAACTGCCATTCCGGTGTGTTGCCATGACAAGTCAGCCCATACCCGTCCGGATATTCCGCTTGCAGGCTCACGAACTTGTCATAGTCCTTTCGCGGCATGCCTATGTCTATGTCATCGTCCCACGGGATGAACCCCTTGTGACGCAGTACCCCTATCAGCGAACCGCCAATCATATACCACCTCAATCTGTGTCTCTCGCAAATATCCATGAAGAGCCGGAGAATCTCCATTTGCGTCATTTGCACTTTTCGAACATTGTTCATCGTTGTCTCAAATTATCATTCAAAAAACTTTCTTATCCTTCCAACTGCCTTATCTTCCTTGCAGGGTTACCAACGTATACGGAGTTTGCATCCAAGTCTTTCACCACCACCGACCCAGCTCCGACCACAGTGCCCCTGCCAATGGTGACACCCGGGAGGATTGTCACGTTGGCACCAATCCAACAACCATCACCGATAACTATCGGCCTAAACACCGTCTTTCTTTCTGCCCTTCGCTTCCCGCTTGATATCTGATGTGTATGAGTGGTCAGGGTGACACCCATGGCAATAGCAACGTCATCGCCTATTATGATGTCAGAACCCATCTTTGTGTGGGAGAAAAATTTGCAGAACTTGTTAATGAAAACCCGTTCACCGATGACAATCCGCTTGCCCGTGAAATAGGTATCACTACAAATCTCCGCAGTTCTTGAAACTTTCCCTATCCTATTGTTTAGTAAAATATTACGAAATAGGGGGGGGATAAAACGGAACATCGCAAAATTCACTAAGAACCTGCCCAATACGCGTCCAATATACTTTTTCATGATTATGGCTTTGATTGCAGATGATTGATGGTCTTTCTTATTCCGTCCTTTATCGAAGTGACAGGCTGCCATCCTAACGTTTTCAGTTTTTCAACGGAATAAACAGATTTAGATACTGGGTTATATCCTTTCCTTTCAGTTTCATCAGGAACTTCCATGACAACCTTGCGTCCAACCATGCTAGCTGTGATTTCAGCCAGTTCCCGGATACTAATGTTCGATGCTTCATCAGCTATGTTATACGCTTCTCCGTTTTTGCCTTTTAGCAAGATATATAATATGGCTGAGGCACAATCTACCACATAACTCCAAGAACGAAATTGACTTCCAGTACTTTTCATTACGATGTCCTCTCCCCTGAGTGCATTGCGTATGAACTGGGCGTAAACCCGATTGTCATTTTCAGAAAAATCCGGACCGTATGTATGGCAAGGCCTGGCAATGACCACGCCTGCCCCATATTCGGACATATAGGACACGCACAATGTTTCTGCAGCACGTTTTGAAGATGGATAACATGAACGGGGAGACATACAATCAACATATCCACTGTAATCCTCTGTAAAGATTCTGCCATCGCTTTCACCATACACCTCGCCGGAAGATACAAAAAGAAACCTTTTCATGCCATGCCGCAATCCATACGACAAGAGATTGTCAACTCCGTTCATGTTTGACTTAATTACTTCAACCGGATGTAGGGAGAAGAAATTAGGACTGGCATTGCTGGCCGCATGTATGATGAAATGGAAATCGATATCTGATACCAATGGAGAAGTAACATCATGTTGGATGAAATGGAACGATGCGTCGGAGGCAAAGTCCTGAAACAAGCCAGCCGCCCTTTTCGCATTTCTCCCCATTCCATAGACGCTGTAATCTTTTCGCTCATTGAGCATGAGAGCCTTTACAAGACAGGCTCCTATCAGACCTGTGGCTCCTGTCACGAGAATGTTGCTGCCACTCAGGCTGTCCCAAGGCAAATCAAGCCGGGCAAAGTTTGATAACTCTTCCTGATAACAAGTCATTTCAACCAAGATTCTTTAGTCGTATGCCTCAAGGCTCTGAAAATTTCCAAGTCCTCTACCGTAGTGATTTTTATGTTCTTTTCCGAGCCAGGCACCAAGTGCATTTCCTTGCCACCCAACTCCGCCATCAATGTGCATGAGGCCACAGAATCTGTTATACCTTTTTCTTTAGCCTCCTCATGGGCAGCAATGATGTTTTTCAACCTAAATGTCTGCGGCGTTTGGGTACGTATCAGCTTGTCACGAGGAATGCTTGTGCACGAGGTAAAGCCATCCTCACTTTCCAATATCGCCTCACGACACTTGATACCCGTGACAGCATAGCCCGACGCCTTGCAAATGGCAATGTTACTTGATATGATGTCTTGCGACAACAACGGACGTACTGAATCATGAATCAGCACCAAGTCCTCCCCCACGCATCCAACCTCTTTCAATCCATAAATACCATTGTGTATGGACTCCATGCCTGTGTTTCCACCAGGGAATATCCACTTCAATTTTGTAATGCCAAACTGGTTTGCATACGATTGAAGCACGGTTTCCCAACCATTCAGGCACACCACAGCTATACCCTGTATGTCAGGGTGATTTTGAAAACACATCATGGTGTGAATGATGATTGGACAATCGTCCACGTGCATAAACTGTTTTGGGATGTCTTGCCCCATACGGTTGCCGGAACCTCCGGCAATGATTAATGCGATGTTCATATCTTCTTGTTCTAAATATTGTACAACACGTGATTGGAAACCCAACCTTTCACCCACGTCATTTGAATATATGCCAAAGCTTCAATGTCATCTTCAAGCAAATATTCTTTATTATCAATAATTCTGGCAACGGCATGCTTTTGTTTGTTTTCATCACACGGCAACGTTCAAATTCTGCTGATATATTGTCAGAACTAACCCCACCAACAAAGAAAGATGATATAACAGATTTAGTTTCCTTAAAGTTGAAACCTGCAATATACGCACGCTGTATCAAATCAAAATCTCCATAAACCTTATATTGCAAGCGAAATCCTCCTAAACGTTCTATGACAGAACGTTTCATAACAAACGACTGATGGCATGCAGGCAAACGATACTTGATACAAGTGATTGGAAGATTTCCCCTTATTTTGCTTGAGTGGCCAAACCTCAACTCACAATCCCCGTATATGACATCCGCTTCGTCACTATGTTTCATCAACTCTGCGATTCCGCTTGGAAATAAAAAGTCATCAGCTCCAAGATACAATATCCATTCTCCTTTGGCTTTTTTCCACCCCTTATTAAAAGCGTCATAAATACCGTTATCCGGTTCGGAAATAAAATCTACTCGACTCTCTTTTTGCTTATACAACTTTAGAATATCTATCGTATTGTCTTTCGAGCCTCCATCTATAACCAAACACTCCCAATTAGGATATGTTTGATTTATCAAACTTTCTATGGCTGATGAAATGGTTCTGCCAACATTGAACGTGGCTATCACTACTGTCACCTTGGGACAATCTACAATCTTCATGCTATTAGAACATATATCAAAGTGGGAATTTTCCAAACTTCACCCGGCATTTTATGACCGTACGTATAGTCCAATAAATACAGCACTGCACAAAACGGCGATGCCATGAGACAGGATAATCTCTCATTTCAAAAGATACGGTATCTAAGTCGAAACTCAAACTTTGTATTTCTTTACGTGAAGCCATCACTCCAAATATTTTACTGCCTAATCTAAACGTATTAAGTGGTCTTACTTTTAGCTTGCCTGGATGATAATTATAGCAAAATGTTCCGTATGTTTCAAACTCACTGAAAACCTGAACGACATCTTCTTTCCTTGCCGCGATGCATTGTTCAAACCAAGGAAGTTTGAATTGGGATTTTTCCTCTATCAAAGAAAGCATTTCTTTTACAATGGATACATTGAAAAGCATATGTTCTGAAATAAATGAGTATGGGGCTTTCTTAGGAGCATGGAACAATCCGTCTATTGTATTAAAATATGGGACATGACGTTCTTTCTTCACTAATACCAAATCATGCCCTTCTTCATCTTTAAAGTTCAATTCGCTTAACGGTACCGTATCAGAATCCCAGACCAAATATTCATCTTTTGCATATCTGCTTAAAGCAAATCCCAGTTTCAACAACTGTTGGTAGTACCAACCAAAAGCTTGCGTTGTCAAATACTTTTCTACAATAGATTTGCAAACAGAGAACGTCAGATGGTCAACAACCTCATTTTCATCCACACAAGTTATCAAAGAACCTACGTTTGGAATATAATTAAAGTTTCTCTTGTCCGTCAAAACATAAATATGATTGGGATTGATGTTCTTCTTGATGAAATATAAATTTTTTCTAAAAAAACAACAGTCTTTCAAAGACATGCAAATAACGACATCCATTTTCTTTAAAGTTTGTTTTTTCAAGCGACACATATCAATACAAACAGCTCCTATAAGGGACAGGGCTGTCATTTTGAAATTCACTATAAAGGTTCAGTACGCTATAATACTTATACGAATAATACGCTACAAAAACTGCGAAAGCAATCACCTTGTATAAAATTTTTATTTTCATATAATTGAAAGCATTTGGTATCAAAACAAGCAAAGGAAATAAGAAATAAACTATCGTACGGTCAGAATAATCAACTATCGAAAATAAATTGTTAAATACGACAGCAAAATACAAACTTCTATATTCTATTAATTTTAAATGCCCTTCATCTGTGAACAACACAAACATTGTACCCAAGGCAAACAATGGTAATGTCATCATATACTGATAAAAACGCTCAGCGTTGTTTTGAAGATACTGTCCCTTACCTATTAGCGCACCCAAAGCATAAAAATCACTAAAATAATGTGTCGTAATGCTTCCAATAACAAATGTTATTACAAATAAAAGAATCACGTTTTTTTTACTTACACTCTTATATTTGTAGAAAACGGGTAAAAAAATCAAAGAAGCAATATGCATTGACAATGCAATACAATATAGCAATACAACATTCTTGTTTATTTTTTCATTATTTTTTTTATAGAAAACTATCGCCAAAGATAAAAATGCAATAGAGAGATACTGCCTCATCAAATAAAACGACATAAAATACATCATTGTTGCTGTTCCAAAAGTCAAGAACACAAACAGAGACATGACTTTACAAGACGAGTACTTGCCGATATACCAATATATTGGACAGAAAGTAATCAAGGCGGTTACAAACAAATAGAAATTTTCATTATGACTAAAAATGCCAATAATAGAATTTAAAACCCTAAATCCAGGCTCAACCCCTTGTATGGAATAATATGTCGTGCTTTTTTTAGGATTTACAAAAAAATCACAATAATTCCATGTATCTGCACCACAATGTATATCACGAAGTCCAACCATTGCCAACATTAGGAAAGCGCATAAACAGAAACCTTTATTTGTGACTTTCCGCATAAGCACTTCTCTTAATACAAAAAACAGAATTATTACATACAAATAAAAAAACTCTTCCATAGAACAAGCATAAACAAGAAGATACAACCTTTCAGTTTAATAATTTAAAAATTATCCTAAAATAATAATTTCTAACAATTATATTCAGCATTCTCAAATAAGCATGTGTACACCTCATTACACCAACAGGCTCAAAAGTATCCGCCCAAGGAGTAAGATTTAAATACGATATAAACAAGTTCTTATTAGGATAACACATCAAATCGTGCCATGGTTTCAAATCTGACACAAAATGTATCACCTTTCTATTTTTCCTATACTCATAAAAATCTTTTTTTGTTTTAAAATATAATAATTTATACAACACCATATTCAAGCAACATGCTTGAGGCGGCAGCATGAACCATTTCCCTTTTAGTACATAATTCAAAGCATCTTGATCATGAAAAACAACAATATGAGTTTTAAGAAAAGTAAGCAACCTGCGCTCTAAGTTATACCTTCTCCAATAAGACAGATTCACAAGCATAAATCCTGAATTAAAATAAGCAAGATCATAAGACATAGAAAGAGTCTGGCTATGGATACCATTTAAAGGCATTATTTTTAAGTCAGATATGGCTGCCACAGCATAATTCTCAAGGTCAATCTTCCATAAATAAGAAATATCTCCACAAACAATTATATCACAATCTAAATATAATACTTTCTCGATATCCGTTGGCAAGATAGATACCAATAAGAGCCTGTAATAAGCAGATTTGGACAGATTACGACATCCTTCAACCTGATTTTCGTGCAAATCAAAGCCACAAAGATTATAGAAAAAGCATTTGCTTTGGTGCTTCGAAGTTACAAGGGTACTTAGTTTCAGTCTATTTTCGTCACTCAAATCATCATACAACACGTGAATATGGAACTCATAAATATTATTTGTCAGAAGCGAACATAACATTGTGCCACAATATGGCGCATAGCAATTATCTGTACTGCAAACTACATGAAACATAATCAAATCAATAAATAAAAGAACAACAAATATGGACAGACACCATTTGACAGCCTTATAAATTAAAATACCTCTTTGAGGTAATTTACTGCCGAATCTTATGATGACGTATTTTCAAGAAATCACGTAATAAACCTTTCTCCTTGTGCGAAAGTCCAATAGTCATGACACAAACACCATAGATAAAGAAAAAGGCTACTGATGTAACAAACAACCGCATCCAACTATCAACATATATTTTCCCTAAGCAGATTGGTATTGGTATAGAAAACATTGAGACTATTAACATCGGAACGAAAACAAGCTTAACATATCTCCAAAAAGGCAAATTGATGAGACGTACCATATATAAAGGACAAACAACAGAGCAGACAATGTTCAGAATAACTTTCAATGCAAGAATCGTCCAAGCCTCAAAACCTGATTTTAGCAACATGTAAGCCAATGGAATATTCAGAACCTTTATGCCAGACATCAGCAATTGATGAGTACGTAACTTTCCTGTAGCATAAACAGCAATCCATAAAGGAGCTGAATAAGCATCTACTAAAGAATACAAAACAACCAATAATACGAACAAGCCTGTTCCATCTGGAACGACACCCAACCAAAGCTTGAGAATAAAATCAATATTCAAAGACAATGGAACAGATACCAATAATAATAAAAAATAGGATAGCTTGGACGTTGAATATATTATATTCAAAAAATAGACCTTGTCACCACGAGCATAGGCCTTAATGATTTGTGGCGTATATGCCTGCTTGAAGTTATTTATAAGTTGTATCAACTGTGCATTGACCTGACTTGCTATCCCCAAAGCTGCATTTGCAACGACCCCAAAAAAGATATTAAAGAAAAAAATGGCAGACTGAGCAACACCAACGTCCATCATACTTGCAACCATACTCCACCCAGAGTACCCTAACATTCGCTTTAATAAAAGGGTATCCCAACAGACATGATATGTACACTCCTTAAAATGCTTCTTACAGTGTAACCAATACCAAATCAACAATAACAAGGACACCGAAAAAAGCAAGAATGAATAGACACTTAGTTTGTCCCAAGGGGATATATACAAAACATAAGCCACGCTTAATTTCAATACAGCCTCGAGAACGCTTGTATAAGCATAAAAATTCATTCGTTCGTGCGCGATAATGGCCGAGTTATATGGCGTTTTTATTATATTAACACAAAAACAAAGTACTGAAAATTGAAAAGCAATATTGGCCGCTTCTAATCTTCCTTTTGGAAATGATAACTCGTTGTTAAGAAACCACAAACCAACCGTTTCACACAGAATAAAAATAAGCAACGCCAATATCCAATGAGCATTCACACTCATAGAAAACGTATGCCCTAAAGAAAACGTATTCCCACTCCCCATATCATACGCCAAGAAACGATAAGTAGCATTGGTCAATGCAGATTGTAAAAAAGAAAACAGAACAACTATGCCACCAACAACATTGTATATACCAAAGTCTTGAACCCCGAGAGTGTTCAATACTATACGAGAGGTATAGAGTCCCACACAAATCACCACAAGCATGCGCAAGAACAAAAACACAGTGTTCTTTGCCACACGCTTACTGTTAGTCCTATTGTCCATATCCCAACTAAGTAAGCTTCCTATTCAAACCATCCTTGCTCTTCAAGTGATACGTTCAAAATAAGATTAAAATTCAATTGTTTTTTATAATTTGTCTACATATATGCCAAGAGACTGAGAGAACTGACACTATTTTTACGTAATTGTATTGGGGCACGCCCCCATCCCCGTTATTCATCCAAAGTATATCAATCAACTAAAACGCACTTTTTGCTTTGAACAACTGCTTGCATTGGGCGCTTATTACAAGAAATTCTCCAACACAGAAATTTTTCCAAAAACATCCTTCATTCTTCAGGATACATGTTAATCCACTCATTATTCTGAAGTTATAACCTGAAGGATGTTTCAGGCATCCTTCAGCCGCGTTTCATTTCCTTTGGTAGAGAACTGAAAATCAATCGGCTGAGAATGAAAAATCGTTTGGCTGAGATTGGAATATCGTTTGGCGCAAAGCGTTTGACGGCTCTCAGCCATGAAAGGAAACTGAAAGATGGGCATTTCATCGTTCAACCCGTAATATATTATATAATAGATGTTTACCACAGTTCCTGAAGGATGAAGGATATTTTTGCAAACTCTTAGGGTAGAGTGTATTTTATCTTGTAATCACCCAATCTTTCAGGGTATGCCGTTCCATGTCAAAATTGATTCCGACCTTCACCATGGGCAAACCGCACAAAGCGAAGCGTTCGGGATAGTTCTTCAGGTCAATCTGCTGCATGGCGGCCTCGGCAGATTGGTTCAGTTTCAGTTCCACGACGTAGAGCGTGGTGGCCGTGCGCATCACCATGTCTACCCGCCCACTCGGGGTACGTACTTCCACATCCACATAGATGCCCAAGAGACTGAAAATGATGTAGAGCATCTGTTGGTAGTGGCCTTCGTAGTCCGTATGGTCGCAATAAGGCACGGTGGAAAGGAAAGTCTGGAGGAGTTGCAACATGCCTTCCATGTCTCCTTTCACCAAGGCGCGGGCCAGATTGACGATTGTGGTCGTGGCCGTCAGCGTGTCGGGTGTGACATAATAGGGCAGGAGGCTACGCATCAATCCTATGCGCACTTCCTTATTGGGAATGTCGAGCCTGTAGATACCGAAGTCCGTATCCGCGTCCTTGATGGTGACGTATCCGCTTTGGTAGAGCAGGGGAGTGATGCTTGCCATGCGCTCTGTGGGGGCATCGAACTCTTCCGCCATGGCCTCATTGCCTCCAATCTTGGAGGGCAACACGCCATATTTCCTTAGCATTTCGATGAGATACGTGGGCGTGCCGCTGCCGAACCAATAAGAATCCAACCGCCCGTCAGCAAAAGCGTTCAACAGGCTGAATGGGTTATAGATGTCCGGTGAAGGCCAGGTGAAATGGTAGCCGTCGTAATTGTACTTGAGTTTCTGTACGACCTCCTCGCGGCTTATGCCCATCCGTTTAGCTAAAATGCCCAAGTCTTCGTCCATTTGGGTGGCCATTTCCTCTTCCGTGATGCCACAGATGGCGGCGTATTCCGGCAACATGCTGATGTTTTGGATATTATTCAGTTCGCTGAAGATGCTGAGTTGCGAGAACTTAGTAATACCGGTGAGGAAGACGAAACGCAGGTAAGGGTCACAGGCTTTGAGCGGACTATAAAAGTTGCGCATGATGTCGCGGAGAACCGGGAGGTTCTTTTCTTCATGCACCACGTCGAGCAAGGGCGCATCGTATTCGTCGATGAG
>OHHP01001364.1_pt1 | contig 9631 bp, 7 predicted proteins | sample 1568121 | NCBI WGS metagenome assembly OHHP01 (sample SAMEA3879500, study PRJEB24766) | human gut metagenome | biome: human-associated habitat; feature: feces | place: USA | collected 1985/1987
TGAATTCCGGATTTTGAATTCTGAATTATAAGAATTACCTTTGTAGCCCTCGCGCGCGTGCAATGATGCCGTAGGCGAGGGCTATAACTTTTAATATTAACCAATTAACGAGCGATTGTATCGCAAAAATTTCCACAATGGAAGAAGTAAAGAATGTAGTTGCAAACGAAAATTTCGACTGGAACGCCTTTGAAAACGACCTGGGCGTGTACGACCAGGACAAAGCCCGGATCACCGAGGCTTACGACAAGACGCTTTCGAACGTCAACGTCGGCGAGGTCGTCGAAGGTACCGTTACGGGCATTACCAAGCGCGAGGTTCTCGTGAACATCGGCTACAAGAGCGAGGGTGTCATTCCCGTTTCCGAGTTCCGTTACAACCCCGACCTGAAGGTCGGCGACAAGATCGAGGTCTATGTCGAGTCGGCTGAGGACAAGGGCGGACAGCTGGTCCTTTCGCACAAGAAGGCACGTCAGCTCAAATCGTGGGATCGTGTGAACGAGGCCCTCGAAAAGGACGAAATCATCAAGGGTTACATCAAGTGTCGCACCAAGGGCGGTATGATCGTCGACGTATTCGGCATCGAGGCGTTCCTGCCCGGTTCGCAGATCGACGTGAAGCCCATCCGCGACTACGACGTATACGTAGACAAGACCATGGAGTTCAAGGTCGTGAAGATCAACCAGGAGTTCCGCAACGTGGTTGTTTCGCACAAGGCGCTTATCGAGGCCGAACTCGAGGCGCAGAAGCAGGTTATCATGTCGAAGCTCGAAAAGGGCCAGATCCTCGAGGGTACCGTCAAGAACATCACCTCGTACGGCGTATTCGTCGACCTGGGCGGTGTGGACGGCCTGATCCATATCACCGACCTCTCGTGGGGCCGCGTGAACCACCCCGAAGAGATCGTGGCGCTCGACCAGAAGATCCAGGTCGTTATCCTCGATTTCGACGATGCCAAGAAGCGTATCGCACTGGGCCTGAAGCAGCTCACGGCACATCCGTGGGAGGCGCTCGACCAGAACCTCAAGGTCGGCGACAAAGTTAAGGGCCGCGTTGTCGTGATGGCAGATTACGGCGCATTCGTGGAGATCGCCCCCGGCGTCGAGGGCCTGATTCACGTATCGGAGATGTCGTGGAGCCAGCACCTGCGTTCGGCGCAGGAGTTCATGAAGGTCGGCGACGAAGTCGAGGCCGTCATCCTGACGCTCGACCGTGAGGAGCGCAAGATGTCGCTGGGCATCAAGCAGCTTACGCCCGATCCCTGGGAAAATATCGAAACCAAGTATCCCGTCGGCACGAAGTGCACGGCCAAGGTACGCAACTTTACCAACTTCGGTATCTTCGTCGAGATCGAGGAGGGTATCGACGGCCTGATCCATATTTCCGACCTGAGCTGGACGAAGAAGGTGAAGCACCCCGGCGAGTTCACGTCGGTAGGCGCTGACATCGACGTCGTTGTGCTCGAGATCGACAAGGAGAACCGTCGTCTGTCGCTGGGCCACAAGCAGCTCGAGGAGAACCCCTGGAACGAGTTCGAGAACCAGTTCTCGGTAGACAGCATCCACGAGGGTACGATCACCGAGATGACCGACAAGGGCGCAGTCGTCGCACTGGGCGAGAACGTGGAGGGCTTCTGCCCCGCACGCCAGCTCACCAAAGAGGACGGCACGACGCCGAAGGTGGGCGACAAGCTCGACTTCAAGGTGCTCGAGTTCTCGAAGGCTACCAAGCGCATCACCCTTTCGCACCTGCGTACGTACGAGGAGGCCAAGCGTGCCGAAGTGGCAGCCGAGAAGGCTGAGAAGCGTGCCGCCGCCGATGCTACGAAGTCGACCGTGAAGAAGATCAACGCTTCGGTCGAGAAGACGACGCTGGGTGACATCGCAGGTCTGGCCGCGCTGAAGAGCGCCATGGAGGCTGCCGAGGCGAAGAACGCCAAGAAGGCTGCCAAGGAAGAGAAGGCCGAGGAGTAATCCCCGCACGGAGGGACGGTGCAGGGCGGGGTGCGGGTAGACCTGGGGCGAAGGATAGGCCGGGAGCGGTGAAGGACTGCGGCGGAAAATGTGGGAGAGGAGGAGCGGCGGTAGGCAGGGAAAGGAGATGGGTGGGGCCGGGGCAAGGTAAGGAGATTGGGAAAAGGCTGGGCTGAAATCGGAGGCAGAGTATATGATCCGCTGTTCGCAGAGGCGAAGAGCTATTATGGATATTTTGGCGTGGGATATGGATCCTATGGATTGTATCCGGAAAGAAGAGTAGCTGTGTAATATAAAAGCTTTCCTGCAGGGATTATGCTGCAGCAGAGAAAATTGTATTGTTAAGGGGTTGTAGCACCGGAAAAAATCCGGTGCTGCAACCCCTTGTTTTGTTTATTGGCAAATTGACGGTTATACAGGTAGTGGAGCAACAAAAAAGTACATGACAATGAAATGGCAGGCACTTCCAAGCATAACAAAGATGTGAAAGATCTCATGGGAACCAAAATTCTTATGTCTGGAATTAAAAAGCGGAACTTTTAATGCATAGATCACACCACCGATGGTATAAATGATTCCGCCTGCAAGAAGCCAGTCAAATCCTGCACGTGGGAGTGCATGGAAGATTGGAACAAATGCCAGTACACACAGCCAGCCCATGGCGATATACAGTACAGAGGACAACCATTTGGGACAGGTAATCCAACAGCCCTTTAAGATAATGCCGAGGACTGCAATACTCCATACCAGCGCGCACAGAATATATCCAATGCGGTTATGAAGAACGATCAGGCATACAGGAGTATAGCTTCCGGCGATCATCACAAAAATCATCATGTGATCCATTTTTCGCAGCCGTCGATTGACCTTCTCTGTAGAATCTACAGAATGGTAAATGGTACTGGCTGCATAGAGCAGAACCATGGTAAGGATAAAAATACTTAAAGCAACAATATGGAGCACATCATAAGAACGCGCTGCCTTGATAATAAGAGGAACTGCTCCGACTGCAGCGAGAAGAAGGGCAATACCATGAGTGATCGCACTTCCGGGATCTTTTAATTTAAATTTCATAAAAACGCCTCCATTCATTCAGATAAATATAATGAAAACAATATAACATAGTTTTAAAAACTACATATCAAGTATATAAATACTATAGCACAAAAAAACAAAAAATCAAGGGCTTATTTTGGGAATCAAAGAAATGTTTGTCCGGCAATGCAAATGAGTTACAGGGTTGTGAAGATGAGGAAAACAGTTGAATCTATATGATAAATCTCCTATAATACAAGTAAAGTAAGTGGTAAAGGAGACAGTTCCATGGGAAAAACCATAACGATATGTTTTACAAATAATAAGGGTGGAAGTGGAAAAACCACAACCTGTTCAAACCTTGGAGCGGCGATGGCTCAGGCAGGGAAAAAGGTTCTTCTGATCGATGGAGATATGCAGTTAAATCTTTCTCTTGCTTTTTTTCCGGAGAACTGGGTGCTGGAGCAGGCGAAAGGAGAGAAGAATCTGTATTGCGCAATCGGAAAACAGGAAGAGCTCAGCGGTTATGTGGTACATACTCCCTACGAAAATCTGGATCTGATACCATCGTCTACATTGATGAGTTCTATAGAATATGAACTTTTTACAAAATGGCAGAGAGAATTTATCCTGCGAAAATGCATTCAGAAGATAAAGGATGCAGGAAATTATGACTATATTCTGATTGATGCACCTCCTACGCTGGGTGGTTGGGTGATGAATATCCTTTGTGCATCAGACCGGGTAATTATTCCTGTTGAGGCAAGTCCATGGGGAATGTTCGGACTTGCGAATATGTTTGAATTTCTTAATGAAGTAAAGCAGATTACTCCGGAACTGGAAGTTGCCGGAATTGCAGTGACAAAGGTAGATACAAGAAAGAGTTATTATAAACAGACAATGGAAACACTGCATGAACTTGAGGATATTCATGTATTTGAGCAGATCATCAGAGTGGACAGCTCTGTAGAATGGTCACAGGATAACAGTATTCCGGTTGTGGAATATAAAAAATCAAGCAGAAGTGCCAGGGAATATACGAGATTGGCAGAGGAGGTCATGGAATTATGTCAGTAGGCAGGGAGAGTATTCGGCGTGCAGCAAATGCAGGTGCCGGGAAAACCGTAAAGAAGCCCGTTGTATCCACAAAAGAGGCAGAGAAACCGGAAACAATATCTGTTACAGAAGAAAAGAAAAAAACAGCAAAAGGTTCTGTTCATATTAATGAGGAACTGCCGGTATATCTTCTTTAAAAGTTACTTGTAAGTGCTTGAGTATTTTGTTATTTTATAGAATATAATCAAGTGGTTGCGCAAAAAGTGGGGTATTTTATGGAAACAGAAGAAAAGAAGATATATACAATAGAAGATATCGCCCGGGAGCTTGGGGTAAGTAAGACTACGGTATCACGTGCTATTTCAGGAAAGGGAAGAATCAGTCACGCTACAAGAGACAGAGTACGGGCATTTATAAAAGAACATGATTACAGACCCAATGTTGTGGCAAAGGGGTTGGCACAGCGTAAAACTTATAATATTGCACTGCTGATGCCGAAGGATTATGTTGCCACAGAGTTTCTTTTTTTTAAAGACTGTATGAATGGAATCTGTGAGATGGCTTCCTCCTATGAGTATGATATTATTATTTCTATGATTGATGGAGCAGATGTATCGCAGATACAGAGACTGGAGGCAAATCGAAAAGTCGATGGGATCATTGTAAGCAGAGCAGTGGTAAGTTCCAAGGTACAGAAATATCTGAAGAACTGTAAGGAACCATATATATTGATCGGCCCATCTTCAGATCCGGAAGTTCCGTTTGTAGATAACAAGAACCAGGAAGCCGGAAAAGAACTGACAAGTATTATGTTGATGAAAGGTTTTCGGAATCTGGCACTTCTGGGTGGAAATCAGTCCTACAATGTTACCGGAAGCAGATATCAGGGTTTTCTGGAAGCACATGAGGAAATGGGAGTTTCTGTTAACGAAAATCTGATCTTCATGGATACGGATAATCAGGCAGCAGTATCTGATGCTGTGAAGAGACTGCTTGAAGAAGGCGCGGATGGTATTGTCTGTATGGATGATGTGATCTGCAGCATGTGTCTGAGCAGTCTGAGGGAAAAGAAAATATCGGTTCCTGCAGAAATAAAAATAGCCAGTATGTATGACAGTAAGAATCTGGAATATAATAATCCACCGATTACCAGTATACGCTTTGATACGGTAAGACTGGGAAAGATGGCATGTGCGAAATTACTGAACATCCTCGGGGAGAAGCCTTTGGAGGATACGTTGACACTGAATTATCAGGTGATGCTGCGTGAGTCAACACAGTAGAAAAATGAAAAATCCTCTGTAATTATTGGAGAATCAATAATCAGAGGATTTTTTTTCATGGGAAATTACTTCATAATGTTTCTGTAACATAAAAAGTTCCCGGGCAGGATCGCATTGTGGAAGAGAGGAATTATGTCGCTGAAGCGACTCGCCACAGGCGGAGGAATCCTGCAAGCAGGATTCGTGTGTGTGTTTGAAAAATGGAAAAAGCAGTCATGAATTGTGTGATATGACAAAAAAGAGATTCGAAATTAGATAATAATGGCTAATTGACTTTATTAATATAAAGGAATATACTAAAAATATGAACAATCGGTTGCGCAAACAAACTTGGAGTAATTGCAAACATATTCTGTAAGAAGAATGAAATCAAATCCCGTCTGCTTTGACTGAGAAAAGTAATGAGCAGCGAGAAGAGAGTGTTTTGAAATTGGATAGAGTTTAAATATGATAATGAAAAAGAAAACGATTGAAAATAGAGAGTTAAGAGGAGAACAGGTATGGACTTTAGAACGGATAAGCTGCTCCATGGCGGTGATTACAACCCGGAACAGTGGTTAAAGAGACCGGATATTCTGGAAAAAGATATTGATATGCTGGAGGAGTCTGGCTGTAATGTAGTAAGCCTTGGGATTTTTTCCTGGTCCACACTGGAGCCGGAAGAAGGTGTATTTCATTTTGGATGGCTGCAGGAGATCATTGATAAACTTTATAAAAGAGGTATTTCTACAATCCTGGCTACACCGTCAGGTGCAAGACCCAAATGGATGGCAGACAAGTATCCGGAGATACTTCGTGTAGATGAAACACGTCACAGAGCGTTATTTGGATTCAGACATAATCATTGTTACACTTCTCCTGTTTACAGAGAGAAGGTACATATTATTAACAAAAAGCTAGTCATTGTCCGCTGTGCCAGAAAGCATTTCGTAACTGGCTGAAAGAGAAATATCAGACTATTGAAAATCTGAATGATAAGTGGTGCACCACTTTCTGGAGTCATACTTATAACAGCTTTGACCAGATCGAGAGTCCGTCTAAGATTGGTGAGACACAGCTTCATGCACTGAATCTGGACTGGAAACGATTTGTTACTCATCAGACAGCGGATTTCATTCATCATGAGATTGCAGCATTGAGAGAGGGAGGAAGCACACTTCCGACTACTGCTAATCTGATGCATTATTTTGGTGGTTTAGATTATTTTAAGATTGCAAAAGAGATTGATGTGGTTTCCTGGGATACTTATCCGACATGGCATAAAGAAGCAGTGATCGATACAGCTTATGACAATGGTATGTGCCATGATCTGATGCGTTCTCTGAAAGGAAAGCCGTTCTTCCAGATGGAATCCTGCCCGACTTCTACAAACTGGCAGAGTGTGAGCAAGTTAAAGAAACCGGGAATGCTTTTTGCACAGTCTATGCAGGCAATTGCACATGGCGGAGAAGGTGCTCTCTATTTCCAGATTCGCCAGAGCAGAGGTGCTTCTGAGAAGTTCCACGGAGCAGTGATCAATCATTACGGTGGAAATGATACAAGAGTGTTTAAAGAAGTTTCTAGGGTTGGAGAAGTTCTGAAAGAGTTAAAAGAACTGGCAGGAACCCAGAAATAAAGGGCTTCATTATCTGGAAGCAATGCTAAAATTCTACAGAGGTTTCCGTAAGCAGGGCGTCAATGTGGATGTGATCGATATGACCTGTGAACTGGATAAATATAAAGTACTGGCTCTTCCAATGGTTTATATGTTCAAGGAAGGTTTTGCCAAAAAGATTCGTGCGTTCGTGGAAAACGGCGGTACATTGATCACAAGTTACTGGTCCGGAATTGCAGATGATACAGACAGGTGTTATCTGGAAGGAACACCACATGGACTGATGGATGTACTGGGAATCAGAAGCACAGAAATTGACGGCCTTTATGACTGGGAAGAAAATTCTTTTGTTCCTGTGGCTGGCAATGAACTTGGACTGGATAAGATTTATACATGTAAATATCTGTGCGACCTTGTGGAGCTTCGCGGAGCACGTACTTTAATGACCTACGGAAGTGATTTCTATGAAGGCTATTCCTGCCTGACAGTGAATGAATACGGCAAAGGTAAGGCATGGTATGTGGCAGCAGATGCTGATAAAGAATTCTATGGAGACTTCCTTGAAAAAGTATTGAAAGACAGCGGCGTTTCCTGCGGAATCAAAGAAGAGATTCCAGACGCACTGGAGATTACAGTGAGAGAGAATGAAAATGAGAAGTATTATATTTATCAGAATTTCGGAACAGAGGCTGTAAATATTCCTGCACCGGAAGGCCAGATCAGCTGGATTTATGGCAATGGCAGCGATAAACTTAAAGTTTATGGTCTTGCAGTTGCGAAGGTTATCGTGTAAAATAAATAACGATGGATGAGGAAATCCCTTCACTTTAAGCAGAGATTGATACTGCCTGGTGAAGGGGTTCTTTTTTACTCAGATTTAACCGGGAAAATGATACAAAAAGTTTTTAATTGTATCAGGAAAGGTATAGAAATATGATTTCAAAAACTCAGATCAGATATATGGCAAATTCTTCATCATACAGTAAAGGTGCAGAACTTTATGCAACAGGAAAAGTTTTGGATATGGATGTAAAAAATATGGGTGCGTTTGATGAAATTGTTGCATCTGTAAAAGGCAGTGGAAGAAATATCTATGAAGTAGATGTATCAATCGATACAGAGAATGATGAAGTTGATACCTGCTATTGTGAATGTCGGGCATATGCAGAATATGGTGGACTTTGTAAACATTGTGTAGCGGTTCTTCTGCAATATAATGATTATGAAAATGATATGGATAGTTATGATTACGGACAATCTGTAGAAAAAATTGTAAAAGGTGGTCTGACCCATACGATCAGAAAAGGAGTGCAGATGCATACCACGCCGGAATTGGCTTCATTATTGCAGAAGCAGGCAGTTGCGAAGTCTCTTCCACTGATTCAGGGAAGCACTTATGGAAAAGTAAGGCTGGAACCATATTTTAATTTTGACGGAAGAACATTTACAGTAGAATTTAAAATAGGAATTAATAAAATGTACGTACTGAAGGATGCATTTTCCTTTGATGTTCATATAGCAAATCAGGATGATTATAAATATGGGAAAAATCTTCAGTTTGTCCATACAATAGAATCCTTTGCCGAGGAATCCAGACCGCTTGCGAAATTTATCTGTAAATGGGCAGACAACAACAGGCAATTTCACAGATCCTCTTCCTATTATGGATACTATATGGGAACTCTGGAAAAGGTAAGGCATCTGGATCTGTCAGGAAATGAACTGGCAGAATTTTTGCTTTTGATGGAAGGAAAGACATTGCAGGGAGAATCTATAGGAACCAGAAACACAACCTGGGAAATAACCAGAGAACATCTTCCAAGAAAAATGACCATAACAGGTGCAAAGCAGGGAATTGAACTGAAGGTAAGCAAATTTACGTGTGCAGCAAATACGGAACAGTATAAAATTTGCTTTTATGATAAAAAGATTTATATTGAGAATTTAGAAGAGCTTTTACCTGTGATCCAGAAGTTTTTTAAATGCAAAATGGTTGAATTTCATCCGGAAAATTATGGAATGGTTGAACCGGAGTTTCGGTTTTATCTGGATGCGCCGCAGGAAAATATGGTTACATGTAAGGCGACTGTTAAGTATGGAGACAGGGAATTTTCTTTATATACAACGGACGATATTGCAGCAAGGGATATGAATAGAGAAACAGTTGTCAGAAATGTGATCCATAAATATTCGAATGCTTTTAATCCATTTGAACAGTGTGCGGTAATTGCGGATGATGAAGAGATGGAATATGAATTTCTGACAGAAGGAATTTTGGCACTGCAGGCAGTGGGGGAAGTATTTATTTCTGATGCGCTGAAACGGATTGAAGTCCGGAATTCGCCGAAAGTCACAGTAGGTGTTTCCCTGAGCGGAAATCTGCTGGAACTTAGTATGACAGCCGGGGATATTTCAAGGGAAGAACTGATTGACATTCTTTCCAGATATAATAAGAAGAAAAAGTTCTATCGTCTGAAAAACGGAGCTTTTGTAAATGCAGCAGATTCGGGGCTGGATACAGTTGAAGAACTCAGGGCAGGACTTCAGCTGACGGATAAGCAGATGAAGCAGGATAAGATTGAAGTGCAGAAGTACCGCGCGTTGTATCTGGATGCACAATTGAAAGAGAATCCGGTTGTTTCGGCAGTGAAGGATAAATCTTTTAAGTCACTGGTAAGAAATATGAAGAC
>OHHP01001372.1_pt1 | contig 9601 bp, 9 predicted proteins | sample 1568121 | NCBI WGS metagenome assembly OHHP01 (sample SAMEA3879500, study PRJEB24766) | human gut metagenome | biome: human-associated habitat; feature: feces | place: USA | collected 1985/1987
GCCGACCTGACGATCTACGTGATCCGCGAAGGACTGCTGGACCGCCGGCAGCTGCCCGACATCGAACGGCTTTACCGCGAGAAGAAATTCCGCAACATGTGCGTCGTACTCAACGGCACGCGCACCCGCCGCCATGGATACGGTTACGGCTATGGGTACGGATATGGCTACGGGTACGGATACGGGTATGGATACGACGATTACAAGGAGACCAGCTACCGCAAGCGCCTGAAAATCTTCTTCAGCAAAATCGGACGTAAAATAAGGAACAAGAAATAAATGGCTATACGCAATGCATTGATCGCCGTCGATTTCGACGGGACGGTCGTGACACACGCATATCCCGAAATAGGCGACGACGCCGGGGCCGTACCCGTACTGAAGGAACTTACGGACAACGGCTGCCGCCTGATCCTCTTCACGATGCGCCACGGCAAGCTGCTCGACGACGCGATCCGGTGGTTCCGCGAGCGGGGAATCCCGCTCTACGCCGTGAACGAGAACCCCTCGCAGCAGCGCTGGACATCCTCGCCGAAAGTCCATGCCGACCTCTACATCGACGACAGCAGCCTCGGCTGCCCGATCCGGTTCGTGGACGGCGTGAAACGTCCCGTAGCGGACTGGACGCGCATCCGGGAGCAGTTGGTGAAGGAAGGTTTTCTGGACTGAGCCACCGCGCCGCCGGTTGTGTGACGAAGGGGGGGGGACAAAGGGCTGACGAAGGGCTGACGGAAGAGCGCGTCAAGGCGAAGAGCCGGACAAATCCGGGAACCGGAGGAGCAAGTAAGGCTGAAAACCGCAGAGACGGAAAGATGAAAACCGGAGAAGCGGACAACACCGGGAACCGGAGGAGCAGGTAGGCTGAAAACCGCAGAGACGGACAAGATGAAAACCGGAGAAGCAGCCAACACCGGAAACCGGAGGAGCAGATAAGGTTGGAAACCGGAGAAACAAGCAAGGCCGGAAACCGGAGATGCAGCCAACGCCGGGAGCCGGAAACGCGGACAAGACAGAAACCTGAAAAACGGATGCGGCCGGGAGCCGGCCAGCCGAAGGCAAATCAGGCTTTCCGAAGCCATTCGCGACAAGCGGCACTGCACAAGCAATAAGCAAAAGGCGGATGAAACATTAAGCAAAAGGGCGGATGAAAATATCCGCCCTTTTGTATATGCGATGCCGCAGCCGGCGATTATGCCCAGAGGTTGCGGGGATATTTGCCCTCGGCGATCATCTTCTCGATCGAGGCCACCAGCGCGGGTTTGTCCTCCTTGTAGGTGACGCCGTGCCACTGCGCCGCAGAGCGGAGCACACGCAACGAGGCCGTGCCTTCGCCGATGAGTTTGTTGACCATCGTCGGGATGTAGAACTCGGCTTTGAGGTTCTCCTTGTTCCCGGCGAGCCACGTCTTGAAATACTCCCTGGAATAGGCGAAGAAATCGGGGGTGAAGCCGAAGAGGTTCATCGACACCGGCGTGTCCCCGGCCAGTACTTCGTCGGCGCCGCCGTCGTGGAAGACGATCCTGCCGTCGGGCATACGCTCGATCTGCGTGCGCTCGACCATCGAGGTGAGGTTGCCCGCAGCATCCACACCGCAGACGCCGCGCGAAACGGTCCCGTTGTCCGAAAGGGTCTTGTCGAGGTCGTAGGCGACCATGCAGTAGCGGTTCCGGCTCTCGCCCAACTGCGAAAGGTAGTCCCCGATGGTCTTGTAGGCTTCGGCACCGTAGAAGTCGTCGGCATTGATCACGGCGAAGGGTTCGCGGATGGCGTCCGCCGCCATCATCACGGCGTGGTTGGTGCCCCACGGCTTGACGCGCCCTTCGGGAACAGCAGCCCCCTGGGGCAGGTAGTCCAACTCCTGGAACACGAACTCCACGGCGATGCGGCCGCCGAAACGCTCCGCGGAGAAGACTTCGCGGAACTCCTTTTCGAAAGAGTGGCGGATGACGAAAACGACCTTGCCGAAACCGGCGCGGATGGCGTCGTAGACCGAATAATCTATGATGGCCTCGTTGTTGGGGCCGACCCCGTCCATCTGCTTGAGCGAACCGTAACGGGAGCCCATACCTGCGGCGAGGACGAGTAATGTAGGTTTTACCATACTTTTCAGCTGTTTTTTGCGTTGATTCTAAACGATCACAAAGTTAAAAAATTCGGCGCGTTCCGCAAAGGTTTTCTATGAAATTGGTTATCTTTGCATTCATAATGTCATAAACCGATGAGATTTTTCAAATCCATACGGGCATGGTGGCGCGGGCTTTTCCGCAAACGCCGTTTCAACATGCTCAATGCCACGGACAACAGCGAGGAGTGGCACATGCACCTCTCGCCGGCCAGCATCTTCGCGGCCTTCCTGTCGTTCGTGCTGCTGCTGTTCATCCTCATCCTGTCGCTGGTGGCCTACTCCCCGATCCTGGAACTGCTGCCGGGATACCGCACCGAGGCGGATCGTTCGCGCGAAAGCCTCGTGCAGAACATCATCCGGCTCGACTCGATGGAGCGCATGATGAACGACATGCTCACCTACAACCAGCATATCGCGCTGATCATGGAGGGCAAAACCCCCGTGGCGCGCACGCTCGCCACGTCGGACAGCACCCGCACCAGCAAGGTGCTGGTGATGCCCTCGCCCGAGGACTCGATCCTGCGGGCGCAGATGGAGGGCGACGGCCCATACGCCATCGCGGGCCGCAGCGGCGGGTCGCGGCGTTCGGTACGCGAGGCGATCGAGCTGGCCAAACCCGTGGAGGGGATCATCACCGACCGCTTCGACATCCGCAACGGCAATTTCGGGGTACGTATCGCGGCGGCGGCCAGCGACCGCATCACGGCCATCGACAACGGCACGGTGGTGCTGAGCCTCTGGACGCCCGAGACGGGTTACATGGTCGAGCTGCAGCATGCGAACAACCTCCTCTCGGTCTACAAGGGGCTTTCGCAGTCGCTCGTCACCACGGGGCAGACCATCCGCGCGGGCGAGATGGTCGGCTACAACGCCGAGGCGGAAGAGGGCGAGGTGCGGCTTTTCGAATTCGAACTCTGGAACAACGGCAAGCCCGTAGACCCAGAAGGGTATATCGTATTCTGACGCACAGGCATGAAACAACGACTTGCAATACTGGGTTCGACGGGCTCGATCGGCGTGCAGACGCTCGACATCGTGCGTGAGAACCCCGCCTTATTCGAAGTGCGCGTGCTGACGGCCAACCGCAACTGGCAGCGGCTCGCGGCACAGGCACGGGAATTCGACGCGGACACGGCGGTCATCGCCGACGAACGCTATTACGGGCAGCTGCGCGATGCGCTGGCCGGCACCGATGTGAAGGTTTACGCCGGAGAGGATGCCGTGGCTCAGGTCGCGGCGGGCAGCGATACGGACGTGGCGGTCAACGCGCTGGTAGGCTACGCCGGGCTGGCGCCGACGGTGGCCGCGCTCGGCGCCGGGAAGAAACTGGCGCTGGCCAACAAGGAGTCGCTCGTGGTGGGCGGCGAATACGTGATGCGGCTGGCGGCCGAAAAGCGTGCCCCGATCCTGCCGATCGACTCGGAGCATTCGGCCATCTTCCAGTGCCTGGCGGGCGAGCAGTCGCCCATACGGAGGCTCATCATCACGTGCAGCGGCGGCGCATTCCGCGACCTGCCCTGCGAAAAACTGGCCGATGTGACCGTGGAACAGGCGCTGCGCCACCCCCAGTGGGAGATGGGCGCAAAGATCACGATAGACTCGTCGACGCTGGTGAACAAAGGTTTCGAGGTGATCGAGGCACACTGGCTGTTCGGCACCCCGGTGGAGAAAATAACGGTGCTGCTGCACCCGCAGTCGATCGTACACTCGATGGTGGAGTTCGAGGACGGGGCGATCAAGGCACAGCTGGGCACGCCCGACATGCGTATGCCGATCAGCTTCGCGCTGATGTACCCCCGGCGGGCGACCCGCCCCGGCGAGCGGTTCGACTTCATGGCGCACCCTCAGCTGACATTCGCCGGGGTCGACCGGGCGAAATACCCGGCGCTGGAGATCGCCTGCGAGTGCCTGCGCCGCCGCGGCACGGCGGCCTGCACGATGAACGGCGCCAACGAGGTGGCCGTCGCGGCGTTCCTCGGCCGCAAGTGCGCATGGCTGGATATCGTGCGTGCCATCGAGTACGCCCTGGGGCGCGCCTCGTTCGCCGCCGCCCCCACCCTCGGGGACTACGCCGAGGCGAACGACGAGGCCCGGCGGCTGGCCGCGGAATACTTAGCCTTGTAACCAAAAGACAGACATGGATATAATCATCAAGATCATTCAGTTTTTCCTCTGCTTCACCATCCTGGTGGGCATCCACGAATTGGGGCACTTCCTTATGGCGCGGGTTTTCAGGATCCGCGTCGACAAGTTCTATATCTTCTTCGACCCGTGGTTTTCGATCTTCAAGTTCAAGCGCGGCGACACCGAGTACGGGCTGGGCTGGCTGCCGCTGGGCGGATACTGCAAGATCGCCGGCATGATCGACGAGTCGATGGACAAGGAGCAGATGAAACAGCCCCCCAAGCCCGACGAATTCCGCACCAAACCCGCATGGCAGCGTTTTCTGGTGATGATCGCGGGCGTGGTGATGAACGTCCTGCTGGCGATCGTCATCTACTGCGGCGTCTGCTACACGTGGGGCGACAACTACTTCTCGAACGAGGACGCCAAATGGGGTTACAACTTCAACGAGGCGGGGCACAAGCTCGGCTTCGAGGACGGCGACAAGTTCGTGACCATCGACGGCGAACCGGTCGACGACATCAACAAGATACTCAATTCGCTGCTCATCACCGAAGGCGAGCGGAAGGTCGTCGTCGAGCGCGGCGGGAAGCACGTGGAGCTGACGTTGCCGCTGGACGAGCTGATCGAGATGCGCCAGGCCAAAGGTTACGAAGACCTCTTTACGCTGCGTGTGCCATTCCTGATCGACAGCGCGGTGTACGAATCGGCGGCGGCGCTCAGGCGCGGCGACGAGATCGTGGCCATCGACGATGCACGGGGGCTGGAATACTCCGGCTACCAGCAATACCTCAAGACCCGGGCGGGCGGGGAAGTGACCCTGACGGTGAAACGCGAAGGCGACAGGCTGCTGCAGATCGCCGTCCCGGTGTCCGACCAGGGCAAGCTGGGCGTGATAGCACGCAACCCCTATACGCTGCGCACACAGGAGTACACCTTCTGGCAGTCGATCCCGGCAGGCATCGAAAAGGCCGGGAAAGTCATTTCGTCCTACTGGGAACAGTTGAAGATGATCGTGCAGCCCAAGACCAAGATGTACGAGGAGCTGGGCGGGTTCATCGCCATCGGCAGTATTTTCCCCGGGGACTGGAACTGGGAGGATTTCTGGTTGAAGACGGCATTCCTGTCGATCATCCTCGCGGTGATGAACATCCTGCCCATACCGGGACTCGACGGCGGGCATGCGATCTTCACGTTCTGGGAGATGGTCACGGGACGCAAAGTGAGCGACAAGGTGCTGGAAGGCGCGCAGTACGTCGGGCTGGTCATCATCCTGTTCCTGCTGCTGTACGCCAACGGGAACGACATATACAGGTTCTTTATCAAGTAGGCATATGTTGCTGGGGCATGTACAGGACATGATCCAACGGCTCGCGGCCAACCGCCGCGAACGGCAGCCCCGCAGCAAGAAAGAGAAGATGCTCGACCTGCTGGGCAGGGATAGGGCCGGTCATCCGACACACCGGGAAGAACTCCCGCCCGAAACGGTCGAACGCGTCAAAGCCGAGATCCGGGAAGAGACCTGCCGGGAACGGCGCAGAAAGCGAGTCATCGGATGGATCGTGGTAATCCTGGCACTCGGGGCGGCGATTTACCTTATAATTTCGTACCTTAATTATAGCCCGGAGGGATTCCTCGGGGGCGGACAATTCGAAACAGATGAAACTGGCAAACTGCGCCGAAGCATTACGGCGACACCATTTTGAGGTTGAAACGGTGAAGGACACCACCGAGGCGTTCGCGGTGCTGAAAGCCATCGCGGAGCGGGAACGGCCGGAAATAGTATCGTTCGGCGACTCGGAAACGATGCACGCCACGGGCATCGTCGGGTGGCTGCGCGGCGACGGACGCTGGAAGCTGCTCGACGGGTTCGACCCCGCGATGAGCTATCCCGAACGGTTGGAGATACGCCGGCAGGCGCTGATGTCCGACCTCTTCATCACGGGGGTCAACGCCATCAGCATGGAAGGCTCGCTCCACTGGCTCGACAAGGTGGGCAACCGCATCGCCCCGGTCGCGTTCGGGCCCCGCAAGGTGGTCATCGTGGCCGGACGCAACAAGATCGTCGCCGACCGTGCCGAGGCCGAGGAGCGCATCCGCACGATCGCCGCACCGCAAAACGTCGCACGGCACCCGGGGTTCCGCACGCCGTGCGCCCGAACGGGCGTATGCTCGGACTGTAACTCGCCCGACCGCGTGTGCAACACGCGTATGGAGATGCTGCGGTGCTGGCCCGCAGGGCGCGTGCTGGTCGTGCTGATAGACCAGGAACTGGGACTTTGACAAATACCGGAAGGATGAAAGCCATAAGATACATAGCCATACTGATCCTCGCGGCGGCACTCGCGGCCTGCGGGGAGAAATCGGAACCGTACTATACGACAAGCTATCCGGTGAGCCGGGTCGAAGCCACCGTCACGCTCGGCCCAGCAGCAACGGCAACGGCCGAAGACGAGCCGGAACCCGAACCTGAGCCTGAACCCGACCCGGTAATCGAGGCCATACGCGCGGACGTGCTGGCCAAAGCCCCGGTACAGGCCGGGGGCGGTTACGTGCTCGAATTCCTCTACCACAACAGCGGATGGCTCTATATCACACCCGCACCGGACGCCGCACCGGTCACCGGGTCGTTCAACAAGGAACCCGACAAACCCGACCAGCTGCGGTTCTTCTACGAGGACGCCGACTACACCTATGCGGTTTCCTACTATTCGGAGGAGGGCAAGAGCCTCACGCTGCTGACCGTAGACCTCACGGCCAAATACCAGGCCCTCTACCCCACGGCCGGCATCACGAAGGTCGAGAGGCTGGAATACACGACGCACCCCTTCTAAGGGCTGCGAAGACCCTTTACAAACCGACAATACACCGATGGCAAAAGTCAAAAAGGCCTTTTTCTGCAAGAATTGCGGGTTCGAAGCCCCCAAATGGCTGGGGCGCTGCCCCTCGTGCGGCGAGTGGAACACCTTTACGGAGGAGATCATAGCCCGCGAAAGCGGTTCCGTGGCGGCCAATGCCGCAGGGCCGCTGCCCGCGGCGAAACCCCAGCGCGTAGGCGACATCCGCGAAAGCGAACACCGCCGCATAGACGTGGGCAACGGCGAGGTGAACCGTGTGCTGGGCGGCGGGATGGTGCCGGGGTCGCTGATCCTCGTGGGCGGGGAGCCGGGCATCGGCAAGTCGACCCTCTCGCTGCAGATCGCACTGGCGGCGAACGGGCTGAAAACGCTCTATGTCTCGGGCGAGGAGTCGGCCGAGCAGATCAAGATGCGCGCGGGGAGGATCGGAATCGGCAACGACGAATGCCTGATCTATCCCGAGACGCTGCTCGAAAATATCGTCAGGCAGATCGGCGAACACAGGCCCGACCTGGTGGTGATCGACTCGATACAGACCATCTATACCGACCTGCTGGACTCGTCGGCGGGAAGCGTGTCGCAGATACGCGAATGCGCCGCGACGCTGCTCAAGTATGCCAAGTCGACCGGGACGTCGATCTTCATCATCGGCCACATCACCAAGGACGGAAGCATCGCCGGGCCCAAGATCCTGGAACACATCGTCGACGTCGTCCTGCAATTCGAAGGCGACAGCAACAATATCTACCGCATCCTGCGCGGCATAAAGAACCGTTTCGGCGCGACGTTCGAAATCGGGGTGTTCGAGATGCTGGACAGCGGCCTGCGGAGCGTGGACAACCCGTCCGAGATCCTGCTGACGCACTACGAGGAGCCGCTGAGCGGCATCGCCGTGGGCGCTTCGGCCGACGGCGTGCGCCCCTACCTGATCGAGGTGCAGGCACTGGTGAGCGGCGCGGCATACGGTACGCCCCAGCGTTCGACGACGGGCTACGACACCAAGCGCATGAACATGCTGCTGGCCGTGCTGGAAAAACGCGTGGGAATGAAGATGTTCCAGAAGGACGTCTTCCTGAATTTCGCCGGCGGGTTCAAGGTCGCCGACCCGGGATTAGACCTGGCAGTGGTCGCGGCGGTGATCTCGTCGTACTACGACCGCCCCGTCGCCGAGGGGGTCTGCTGCGCGGGCGAGATCGGGCTTTCGGGCGAAGTGCGCCCGGCGCCCCGCACCGAGCAGCGCATCAGCGAGGCCGCGCGCCTGGGATTCAAACGCATCGTCGTATCGGGGTATCTGGGCAAGGGCGCCAAACGCCCCAAGGGGATCGAGGTCGTGACGATAAACAGCGTAGACCAACTGCCACGGGCGCTTTTTGTGGAATAGATTTTGCTCTTACACCCGTAAAAAGGAGTAAGAGATGCAAAAACGAATAGTCGTTCTCGGCGGGGTGGGTTTTATCGGCACGCACCTCTGCCTGCGCCTTCTGGAGGAAGGGCACGAGGTTTTCTGCGTCGATATCCGCGATGCGGTCAACTCGCCCCTGCTGCGGGGCGTATTGCAGCACCCCCTGTTCCGGTATGTACACCACAATATCATCAACGGGTTCAGTATCCGCTGCGACGAGATATACAACCTCGCGTCGCCGTCGCGCGTGCGCTACAACAAGGCGCTCCCGGTGGAGACGCTCCGCGTGAGCGTGCTGGGCGCCATAAACGCGCTCGACACAGCACGCACCGAACATGCGCGGGTGGTCTTCGCCTCGGCGGGAAACATCTACGGCATCGGGCAGCGCGACCCGGCGAGCGAACCGGGCAACTGCTGCTCGACGCACTACATCCTCTGCGAAGGCAAGCGCGCCGCCGAGGCACTGCACAGGGCATACCACAGCGAATACGACGTCGACACGCGCATTGCCCGCATATTCAACACCTACGGCAGCGGCGCCGACCCGATGGATCAGCGCGTGGTGATAAAGATGGTCGTGGCGGCCTTGCAGAACCGCGACATCGTCGTCAACGGCAGCGGGGAGCAGCTACGCACGTTCTGCTGGGTCGAAGACCTCGTGGAGGGGCTCGTCAGGCTGATGGAAGCACCGCCGTCGGCCGGGGCGGTGCGCACGGTGAACCTGGGCAGCAACCATGAAATCGCCATCCGGGCGCTGGCGGAGAAGATCGTGGCCCTGACGGGAAGCCGCTCGCGGATCGTGCACACGGCGGCACGGGCCGACGACGCAAGGCGGCGCACGCCCGACATCTCGGCAGCACGCAGGGAGCTGGGCTGGGTGCCCCGTACACCGCTCGCGGAAGGGCTGCGTCGCACGATCAGCTATGCGGAAAAGGAGTTGGCGGACAAGGCCTACGCCGGGGTAACATGGGCAGAGATGAACTGAAAAAGAAGATAGAATGACAACTACGGATTTTGATAAGATCATCTGGCGGGACGCGCTGACGTTCGTGGACTTTTTCGCCACATGGTGCGGGCCATGCCAGATGATGC
>OHHP01001387.1_pt1 | contig 9496 bp, 9 predicted proteins | sample 1568121 | NCBI WGS metagenome assembly OHHP01 (sample SAMEA3879500, study PRJEB24766) | human gut metagenome | biome: human-associated habitat; feature: feces | place: USA | collected 1985/1987
TGCATCCGAAGTAGTTGTTCACCGCATTACTCAGGTAGGTCGTATTCGTGCCGGAAACGAAAGAATATGTATAATGCTGATAAACAATAATATAGCAAATTCAGTAGAAGAAATATATCTTATTGCAAAATAGATAGATTCTAAATACTTTTCAAAGTATCCTTTAAAGGACAGAATGCCAATATATATGGACAGAAACAGGCGATTATCCATTAATAAGAAACGGAAAAACTTGTCATAAGCAGAAAAAACAAATCCTTTATTTGCTTTGTTTGTCATTTACTAATATCTTTGTTTTATCATTCATTCTAGAACCGCAACAAAATATGAAATACCCTATTGGAATACAGAGTTTTGACCAAATCCGTGAAGATGGCTATGTATATGTGGATAAGACCGGTTTGATTTACAACTTGGTAACACAAGGCAAGACTTATTTCTTGAGCCGTCCACGCCGTTTTGGCAAAAGCCTGCTGGTAAGTACCCTTGCCTGTTATTTCCAGGGACGCAAAGATTTGTTTGCCGGACTGGAAATCGACGGATTGGAAAAGGACTGGTATGAGTATCCTATCTTCCGTATAGACTTTAATGGAGGACTGTATACACAACCCGGAATTCTGGAGGCTACTATTGAAGGCTATTTAGGGAACTGGGAAGATATTTATGGCAAGAATCCCAATTATACAACCATAGGAACCCGTTTCATTGAAATACTTCGCCGGGCTTATGAACAGACAGGGCGGCGTGCGGTGGTTCTGATTGATGAATATGACAAACCTATTTTGGATGTATTAGATACGGAAGCTTGTTTTTATGATGATTATGGAAAGCAAGTTCTGTTGGAGAACCATAACCGGGAAATATTGAAATCCTTTTATTCTACCTTTAAAGGAGCCGATCAATACTTGAGATTCGTATTGTTGACCGGAGTAACAAAGTTTTCCCAAGTAAGTGTTTTCAGTGGATTTAACCAGCCTAAGGATATCAGTATGGATGAACGGTACGAAGCCTTGTGCGGTATCACCCAGAATGAGCTGGAAGCATTTTTCGAAGAACCCACCATACAGTTGGCTGCTAAATATCAGTACACAGTGAAAGAAATGAAGGAACTTCTCAGACGGCAATATGACGGATATCATTTTGGAGAGAGGATGACCGACATTTACAATCCGTTCAGCATTCTTAATGCTTTTGACAGTATGGCAATTCGTGATTACTGGTTCTCTACAGGTACTCCCACCTATTTGGTTCGTCTGCTGCAACACAGCCGCGAGCAGATAAACGAACTTGCCGGACGTTATTATGTTCCCTCTTTGTTTGTGGATTATAAGGCTGATGTGGAACAGCCTCTACCCATGATTTATCAGAGCGGATATCTCACTATTAAAGAATATAATAGACGTATGGGAACTTATCTGCTCGATTTTCCCAATAATGAGGTGCGTAAAGGGTTCTTGTCCGTATTGGCAGCACATTATTTGAAACCCGGAGGTGGAGAGGTCAACAGTTGGATTATCGATGCTGTCACTTGCCTTGAGCAAGGGAACACCTCCGCTTTTTGTGATTCTCTGACCGCCTTTCTTGCAAGCATCCCGTATGACTCTCACACTTCCTTGAAGGAATTGGATATGACTGAGAAACATTTCCAATACACTTTTTATCTGATTCTCCGTTTGATAGGAGTTTATTGCCGTGCAATCCATTGTGAGAATCGCCAGAGCTTCGGACGAGTGGACTGCATATTGGAAATGGACGAATATGTTTACATTTTCGAATTCAAGATGGACGGAACAGCAGAGGAGGCTTTACAGCAAATAGCAGAGAAAGGCTATGCCCGATCTTATTTGACCGATAACCGTAAAATAGTCTGTATCGGGGTGAATTTTTCTTCCCTTACACGTACTGTAGAAGAATGGAAGGAGATAATTTACAGGTAAGATTTAGTCATAGTCAGCCTAAAGCGTTAAACAAAAGATTGCCTTCCACTATTTTTTATGGGAATATACCGGTAAGAATGTTCATGCTGTTGCCGGCATAACACATTTAATTTTCATCTTTTTATCATTTTATTTTTCTTTTTGCTAAGAATGAATTATTTTCGCAGCCGAACACAAGTTTAATTTCTTACCGACAATAAGCAGACATGCTTTAATCCTCGACCAATTCAACTTGTCCTCATTTTAATTTTAACGGATAAGCTGATGTTTTGTCCCTCACTATTATAAAATAAAAGAATGAAAAGATCACTGTATGTATCGCTATTGACGATCATGTACTTCTCTGCCTGCCAAGGTAGTGAGGAATTAGAGCAATCACAAGAAAAAGAGTACACGGTATCCATTATGGCAAGAATCGGAAAAACAGTTTCCGGAGCACGCTACTTGCAAGATCATGAAAATGCCATCGCTAGTTTTAGTAAAACCGATGATATAGGTGTTTTTATGGACAATGACAGTGCCGTCCGCTGGATATTCGATGGAACTTCCTGGACTACAGAAAAGAGTGTCTTTTGGAAAGATAAAAACCAGGAACATACTTTTTACGCATATTATCCCCACTCCGGTTCCAAAGCCGAAAGTAAGGAAAATATAAAAATGCCTTCTCTCGACAGCCAGAACGGGACTTGGGAAAATATTGACCAATATGACTTTCTAGTAGCATCCAGGAAGCTTTCCTACGATACCGACCTTGGCAATGTGGCCTTTTCGGGCGATTATTCATTTAAGCACGTTTTGTCACTATTAAAGATAAACATAAAGGGTGAAGGAGATATGGCACAGGCCGTTATTGACAAAATCAGACTTGAAGGAAATGGGTTGATGACTCAAGGATACTACTCCTTTGAAACGAACAGCATCACCATCAGCGAAACTCCCAAGGAAACCTTCCAGATTACTCCGTCACACACCATGAACAATCAGGATGCTTCTTTTTATTTTATCCTGAACGGGGGCGAGAATGACGGAAACATTGATCCGAAAGCCGTGAAAAACCATTCTGTTAATCTCACCATTGAATATACCCGTAACAACAAATATTACATAACACGACGAGACGACCTGTCTCCGGGCTTATTGTCCGGATGTATTCATAAATACAATATTGTAGTAAAAGACGGAAATGTAATTATAACGGGAGGAAGTATTTCGGGTTGGACTCCGGGAAATGAAGAAGAGGATATAGTTATAAATGGAGAAGAAATAAACCCACAAACAAATAATATGTTATGAATTATAGATTAACCGAATTAAAGGTGCTTCTGTTTCTATTGCTGCTGCCTGCTGTTTCTTGCCAACGCCCGATGTACGATGAAGAAGACGATGAAGACGGAGTCTCGCAAACAAATCTTCCTCTAAAGATATCTGCCAGATCTAGCGGAGAGTCCCCAATTAATTATCCGGCCTATATCTATGCGTTTGCAGAAGACGGCAGCTGTTCTGCAAATCTGAAAATGACAGATAACGCTCAGATTGAAATGAAGTTACCTCCTGCCCGATATACTATGCCGGTTTGGGAGAGGAATATATCGTTCCGAAAGATCCTAGCCTTGATGATGTAATTGTTATGAAAGAAAATAACAGAAGCTCACGCGCGCTAATGATGGGCACTTCAACTGTGACAATTGCCAATAAGAAAAATATATCTGTTTCTGTAACCCTCTATTATGCTGTATCTTTAGTCAATATCAGTTTGGAAGATATACCGGCAAACGTTAAAAAGGTGAGTTTGCAGATTTCGCCTTTATATTCTTCCCTGTCGTTTACAAGGGAGTATTCCGGCAAAGACAAGAGTACGGAAATTATTTGTGAGTCTGAGCCGGGTGGAATCTGGAGTGCAAAGCCTTTTTATATTTTTCCGGGGAGCGGCTCTCAGACTGTTTTTTCCATAACCTTGGAAGATAATAGTCAGACAAAGACGTTTGGATACACTTTCAAAGGAAAGCCGGAAGCGAACGTGCCATTGAATATCGGGGGTAGCTATTCGGGTGATGTCACGGTAGGGGGCAGTTTGATATCAGGTGAATGGAAGGCTCCGGTAGACATCAAATTCAATTTTGGCGGTGCTGATGAAGGTAATGGCGGTAGTGAGCCGCCTCCCATTAATCCGGATCTTTCCGGGCTACCCGAAATTGGCGGTATCTGGAACGGCGGTATTGTAGCTGGCATAGAGAATGCAAGTTCCACAGGGGCGGATATTTTGTTGATGAGTCTGGATGAGTGGAGTGGATTCGCTTCCGATGTGCGGAATATCATACAGGAGGAGGAAGCAGACGGATGGCATCTTCCGACTGAAGAGGAGGCAAAAGTATTGCATAAGACGTTCAGCGGATCATCACTGGATGAACTGAATGAAACCATAGAGGGATTAAGAAACGGAGACCCGTTATTGGATATTGAGAAACGGTATGTATATGATCATAACGGAAGCATATATGCATTCGGATTTAAAACCTCATCCAAATTTTTACAGGCGGGGAGTACGGTGAAATACAAAATACGTTTGGTATGCAGCGCTCATTATGATGCCGGATGACCCATTCATATACTAGAAAAGGGCATTCACACTTCTTGACAATATATGCTTGAGAGTGTGAATGCGTCTAATCGACTTCCATACCGGGAATCTCATTTCCATAGATAAATTCTCAATTAATTGAAAGTTAACATTCTACCACCCGGTATACATTTCCTTTGGTGGTATGTACCCGTTCGCCCAGCTGGGGCAGGATACGGCTCAGGCTGTAAGCGGTCATCCCTCTCATGATCGAAGGATGGGCTGCCTTCATACGTTCAAACAGCTGGGTGGCGGAGAGGCTAAGCACTTCCTGCGGATTGTCCTCTTCTGTAGCAAAGCGAAAGCAAAGGCGGAACACCTCTTCTTCGGGTACATGCTTGTAGAATAGGGCATTATGTTGCTGTATAGTCTGTTCCTCTTCTTTATTGAACCAGCTTCGTTCACCGGATAGAAGTTCTGTTTTAAGCTGGGCGTACAATTGCTTATGCTCTACGGACGTGGTGCAGTCTATGGCATGTTTCAGACTGACGCAAAGAAAGCGGCGTGAGCCGGTGCGGTCTACCAGCAAATCCTCCCGGTTGCTGGTGCCGATGAACGAGGCAATACGGGGAAGCGATGAAGCGCTGTGTTTGTAAGCCTTGCGGATATTCAGTGCGGAGGCTTGCATCAAGTTCTTCAGCAAAGGCATTTTGGATGCACCTAGTTTGTCGAATTCATCCAAGTTGATTAATCCGTAGGCGGCCAGCTTGGCTTCGGCGGATGCCGGGGAACTTAGGTCATAACTTTCCGTGTAGTAGGATTTCAGCGTATCGGGCATCAGCAGACGGCAGAACGTACTTTTCCCCAATCCCTGGCGGCTGCTCACCAGCAGGGGAGCCACACTGTTGGCGCGGTTGTTATCCGGATTGAGCTGCATCCATTGAGCGGAGAGTCCCAGCATCCAACGGTGGAAACCGTTCACCCATATCGGGTCGTCGGACACCCTGCGTGCCAACGCGGACACCCGGTCCGTGCCGTCCCATTCGGGAAGCTGCTCAAAATAGGCAGTAAAGGGATGGTATTCACTGATGCGGCGTGAGCGCACAAAGCGTTGAATGTCCCTGTCCCAACAGTCTATGCCCGTTTCAATAGCCTCCAGACTTAGTGAGTTCATCCATCGTTCGTCCACCTTGGTGTAACGCAGATGAGTATCGGGAATGTTGTTTTCTACACTTGCCACTTCAGTTTCTTCAGTAAGCACATTGAACCGGAAGCGGTAGCGGGAGGTGAGGAAAGCGGTCACTTCCTGCATCAGGGTATGTGATTTCGCTTTCTTGCCAGTATCTTCTGGGGAGGTTGGTCCTGCTTTTTTCTGAACATCTTTTTTCAAGTGAGCGGAATCCTTCTCTGTTTTTTCAGTTGAGACTATCGGATGTATCCGAGAATCGTCCATACTCCCCGGCAGGTTATCCTTACCGTTTTCAGTGAGAAGAACCTGTGAGTCGGCCATCTCTCTTACTCCTTCTTCGTCCGACACGATGTAGTGGTAACTGCCCGTGGAAGCATTCCCGTCGGTGCGCGGAGTCCAGTTCAATGCCAGAACTACTTGGCCCTCGCGGATATCCAGCGCCAGACGCACGCCGGGTATAGTCCGGCAAAGCGGCATCAGCCCGTTGAGAGCGGATACGAGATCACGACGCGGTGTTCCGTCAATAGGAACAGGGCTTGACAGGAATTTGCTTCCGAAGAAGACTGTTTTGAGAGTAGCGAATACATTCATGAGTTACTTTTTTAAGTTTGGCAAACTACAAATATACAACATAAAAAGGCGTTTGTCAAGAGGGGGCGGAAATATGGCAGATCTTGGTGCAAAGTTCAATGAAACTTGATACAATATATACGTACAGGCCTACACATTACTAACGTTACGGTTCATACGTTACTAATGTTGAGGCTTGCACGTTACTAATGTTTATTGTTGAATAAGCCGACATGTTTTTAAAATATACCTTCAGGTTTTAAATATACATCTTCAGGTTTTTAAAAAACAACAATACGTTTAAAAAAAACGTCAGCATGTTCCGTGTACAAAGTTGCCGTGTTCTGCGTACAGGCCTATCGTGTTCCGTGTGCCAGCCAAGCTTGTTCATCGCATTACTTCCTTGTTAAGCCGATATGCTTCCTTCTCCATTCATCCTGTCATTTTATTTAAGACATACAGACGATCAGCTGGTTAAGGTTGAAATTACTTCCTCTCACTCCCGTTTCAGCCGTATGTTTGTACCCTTTTACGGAAAGGTGTGAAAGAACGGTAGGAAAGGAGAATGAAAAGGCAATGACAGGATGTCCCTTCATAGCCGGAACGCCTATCGGCAGGGTGTTTCGACGGTAGATGAAAGGAAGAAAGAAACAACCGGCTTTTATCGCTGAGCCATTCAAGATTAAGAGAATCTCAGAATCCCGACATGCTAATAAACAGATAATCATCAATGTTTTGAGCCTGATTTATGATCGGTATGAAAGATTTATATTTTTCAGACTATGTAACAATAATCCTCCCAGCCTTTCCATTCTCAGGATACATTGTTGCTTCATACAGATGAAAATGAGATTCCGGATAGCTTCTTCTTCCAGTTTATCAGGTCCGATAATTCTTTTCAGTTTTTTTTTCAGATAAATTATATCACAATTCTTGCTGCTCCAAATAAACAAAAGTATATTTGCAAAAATAACCATGGTTATTATAACCGTTATTATTTTTATAAACATCTAAATGTTAACAATATATGAATTTCTTTGGCAGAGAAAAAGAATTAGAAATTCTCAGAAGAGAGGAAGAATTGTCCGCATCATCGGCACGGTTCACCATAGTCATGGGCAGACGCCGCATCGGCAAAACCAGTCTGATAAGACGGAATTTTCAAGGTAGGCAATGCCTTTATATATTGGCGAAAAACGAGGCGGAAGCTACCTTCTGCAGTTCTATACAAAGACAGATACAGAGGGAACTTGGTATATCCGTTTATGGCTCGGTACGTTCTATGCGTGATATTTTTGATATTCTTTTTTCGTATGCCACTCAGAACCAGCTGAATCTAGTGATAGATGAAGTACAGGAGTTCTTTTATGTACGCAAGAGTATTTTTGCCGACATGCAAGAATTATGGGATAAATACAAGTCGGATATGAAAATAAACTTCATTACTTGCGGCTCCATTTATTCACTGATGAAAGAACTGTTTGAGGATAAAAAATCGGCCATGTATGGACGGATGACCAAGCGTCTGGACTTGCAGCCGTTCAGCATAGCAACACAGAAACAGATTCTAAGGCATTATCATCCTGCTTATACTCCGGCGGATTTACTTTGTCTTTATATGCTGACCGGTGGGGTGGCAAAATATATAGAAACATTGATGGACGAAGGTGCTTTCAAGAAAGAACGAATGCTTACTTGCTTTACCAATGAATACATGCCTTTTCTTACAGAAGGGAATGATTTGATCAATATGGAATTTAGAAAAGAGGGAGCCGTTTATTATTCTATCTTGAGCCTGATAGCTGACGGGAAAAATACATCCGGTGAGATCGACTCAGTTTTAGGTATCACCACAAGTGCCTATCTGCGCAACCTTGAAATCAATTATACCCTTTTGAAGAAGATGCGTCCCATCTTTGCGTCTGAACGGAGCAAGGGAGTTAAGTACAAGCTGAATGACAATTTTCTGCAGTTCTGGTTCCGCTTTATCTATCCTAACCTTGATTTGGTGGAGAATCACCGGTCGGATTTATTATTGGATATTGTAAAGAAAGGATATGATGTTTATTCCGGTTTGGTATTGGAGCGATATTTCCAACAAAAGTTATGGGAAGAGGAGCGTTTCACGATTATAGGAAACTGGTGGGATTCAAAAGGAGAAAATGAAATTGATATCGTAGCTGTAAACCGTATTGACCGTACAGCCCGGATAGCAGAGGTAAAGATTAACCGGAATAAAATATCTATGCCGGTCTTGAAAGAAAAATCCCAAAAACTTATAGGCGAGTTAAAAAGATATCAGATAGAATATACAGGCTACTCATTGGAGGATATGTAAGATACGGAATAAAGGCATTCACACCCCTATTTTATGGTACGCCTATCAGCTGGGAGATACACAATGGATTACAACATGACACGTTTGGAATTGTATATCAGTTCCATCGCTTTTTTCAGGAACCTTCCGGAATAAGAAATCTTACCCTGGGGAAGCTTCATGCCGCTTTCCCTTTATAACGACAGGTACAGTTCACCAATGGGCATTTGTTACTGAAATTCCTCATTGACCGGCTTTTTAATAACCCAAACCTAATTGCCACAAGGGTATGACATTCATTTATCCGGCTTCTTCAATGTACAGGCTATAATCTTCAATATTATTACGGCTGGCGCTCAATATGGCGGCAATTTCAGATTCCAAAGTATGGTTGATAATCTGTTGCAATCGCACATCGAAATCATCTTCCAAAACGAAAGGATAATAACCTCTCTTTAAATAATTAGTAAAATATACCAAGGGGCGGAAATCTTTCGGCAATTCGACTTTGTGTTGCAGGATATCTGATAAAGAATAAGTATTGATGGAAATACGGTGAAACAGTTGGAGATATCCCTGAAAGAGAGGCTCTGCATTTGATACATAACGGTACGGCGGCTTAAATCGGTCCCCCTTTTATCTGCACACTCTTGCTGTACATATATTTGCTTATTTTGCACTATTAAGGTGCATTTTGAAATAATAGAAAACCTTTCCTATCTTCAATAAATGTAATTATTCGTGCAAACTGTCCTCCGTTGATAATATATAAAAATTTATTTAGACCTTCTATAGATAACCAATAGACAGAGTAGTTTTTTATTTGGTAGTTACATTGTTGATTTATAGTGATATAAGTATTCTTTTGTTTTCGGCACGAATACGACCTACCTGAGTAATGCGGTGAACAACTACTTCGGATGCAA
>OHHP01001389.1_pt1 | contig 9485 bp, 8 predicted proteins | sample 1568121 | NCBI WGS metagenome assembly OHHP01 (sample SAMEA3879500, study PRJEB24766) | human gut metagenome | biome: human-associated habitat; feature: feces | place: USA | collected 1985/1987
ATTCCCACTGCCAGTCCCAGACAGTAAAAAATTTCGATTTCTGATACTTTCGGTTTTTCTTTTCCCATCACCTGCTGATAAAACCGGTCGAACACTTCCCCCACGGACACGTCATTGTTAAATGCCATAATCGTAAATGCCGCTCCAAGAAAGATTACTACAACCATCACAACAACTTTAAGCGTCTCCAGCCATTTCGGTGCCATCGGTGCATCTAACAATTGCACCACAAAATCCTGTTCCCCGATACTAACAATTTCCACATCTGGGTAATCCGTCTGTATCCGTTCGATCACATTTAGCATCGAAAATACTTCCATTCGTTTTTTCTTTTTTCCTTCTTTTTTCTGGCCATCGTTTTTCTTAAACGTATACAGTGTTTTATTTTTTATTCCGGCACAGATTGCAGGATCTGCACACTGTACAGACATCACATCCTGTATCTTTATTTTTGGATCATGGCAGACACTGTTGCGGTCTGCCTTCAGATAAACTATTTCCCGTTTTTCTTTCATTCTGCACCTCTTTGATTACTTATTCTCTACGGTAGTATGTGCAAAATTGAAAAGGAGTACACGGAAAAACATAAGTTTTCTCTATGCGACGGGCCACGCAGTTCCCCAGCGAATTTAAAATAGCCAGTAAATAAGTCCCAGCACCCAGCTTGAAAAAATCCCATACAAAATCACCGGACCGGCAATCTTAAAAATCTGGCATCCGATACCAAATACCTGTCCCTCTTTCTGGAATTCCACCGCAGAAGCACACACGCCATTTGCAAATCCGGTAATCGGAACCAATGCCCCTGCACCTCCCCAGTTGGCAAGAATCCCATATACATTACAGCTCGTCAGGATCACCGAAAGAAGAACAAGAAGTAAACTGCACCAAAGAGCGGCATCCTCTGCCTTAAGTCCGAATACCCCGGCTGCAATCTGTAAAATAATCTGTCCCAACAGGCAGATACCTCCCCCCAGCAAAAAGGCTTTTCCCATATTTGCCCACAGATTATGTTTCGGTGTCATCTGTTCGACATACTCATTATACTCCTGATTGCGCACTTCTTCCTGTTCCAGAGTCATCTTACTCATTTCATACATCCTCATCTTTCTTTTAAAATTACTTGTAGTATGTACGAAAATTGCAAAAATATAAGGTAACTATCGCTCATAGTTACCTTATAACCGGATGGAACGATGTCGTGACCTGCCACATGTCAGGTTCCTGTTCTCCCCAGGCAAACAGTTCATCCATCTGTGCATCATGATCCGCTGACGGCTCATAATTCTTTATGATCTGTATCAGATATTTTTCCTGTTCACTCTGCGGAGCCAGATTATCCTGCATCTGCAGAATCGCTTCCAGAATCTGTTCCGGTTCCATATCTGTCCGGATCTCTATGTTGTATAATTTTCTCATCAATCCCGCAGCATAGAAAAATTCGTAGTTTCCAAGCATCACGGATTTTTGCATATTACATTTTAAAATCACACTCTGACGTGCAATGGAAGGTACCATAGCATTCCCTTCTTTCCGACTGTTCCGTAATAGTTTTATTCTTCGTAACTATTCTTCCTTTTTCTTCTGTTCCTCTTTTTCCTTTTCTTCTAAAATTGCTTCATTCAGCTGCAGCATCTTTGCATCGAGGTTTGAAACAATTTCTGCACAGGCACGCAGATCCCGGCTGATATATTCCGGGGCATGCCCCTCAAATTTATAATAAATCTTGTGCTCCAGACTTGCCCAGAAATCCATTGCAATGGTGCGGATCTGGATTTCCACCTTTGTCTCAACCACACGGTCCGATAAAAAGATAGGAACCGTCACGTGCATATGAAAACTCTTGTAACCGCTGACTTTCGGATTTTTGATATAGTCTTTTACACAGATCACGGTCAGGTCATTCTGTTTTCCGATCATCTCTGCAAGACGGTAAATATCCGAAGTAAACGAGCAGACAATACGGATTCCTGCAATATCGTTAATATAATTTCTCATATTCTCGATCGTACTCTCATATCCGTCACGCTTTAATTTTTTTACAATACTTTCCGGTGTTTTAATCCTCGACTTAATATATTCAATCGGATTGTACTTATGTATATGAACAAACTCGTCATTTAAAATCTCAAGTTTTGTTCCCACCTCTTTCAGTGCAGAATTATATAAAAACATCATAGTTTCCCAACTATCAATATCTTCCCCCAGCATCTGCGATGTTCCCATGTCATTCCTCCTCTTTCCTGCCACAATGGCAGACATTCCTTTCATAAATGCGAAAGCAGACCTCACACATGTATTAACGTGCTTTCCCATATGGTATTATCATATCACAAGAAACACGTTCTGTACGCAGAAAGCAACAAATTTAATATTTTTTTAATCTTCGTCTATCACCTGTATCTCCAGATAATCAAATTCTGTTTCCTCCACAAAATTGTCCTTGCCAAACCTCGTTCGCGCATGCCTTTGAAATTCCGCTATATTCGCATCAAACCAGATCGGTTTTCCAAGATCCCACTTCAGACAGACTTCTTCAAGCGCATGAAAAATCTTATGTGTACGTGTATCCTCCGTATCATCTTCTATGGTTTCCGATTTTAATAAGTGTGTGTTTTCCCAGATTTTAAACCATATTTTCATTGTGCTCTCCCCGCTGTCTCTTACATTCATACATCAAAAGTGCTGCAGAAACGGCTGCATTCAGCGACTCCACCTTTCCCTCCATGGGAATCTTCAGATAGCAATCCGCACACTCTGCAATTTCATCAGACAGACCGTTCCCCTCATTTCCAATCAGGAAGCCACATGCCCCGGTAAAATCAAAGGCATCATAATATGTATCTCCTTTTAAATGTGCCGCATACAATCTGATATTCTCCTTATGCAGCTCATCAAGCAGATCCGGCAGATGCTCCGTGATCAGGTACGGAACACGGTAGATACTTCCCATCGTCGAGCGTATGGTTTTCGGGTTAAACAGATCCACCGTCGTTTTATTCATTATAATTCCCGTGATGCCGGCACCCTCTCCGGTGCGCACCATCGTTCCAAGATTTCCCGGATCCTGCACGCTCTCAAGAATTAAAAGATGCGTGTGATCCCCCTGCAAAAGATCGGACAGATCATACTTCGGCATGCGGACAATCGCAAGGATTCCCTGCGGAGTCTGTGTATCCGAAATTTCCCGGAATACCGCATCACTCACGACCTCATACCGGTATCCCTGCAGGCATTTTTCATGTTCCGGTTTTTCCAGAAAACTTTCCGACACGTAGACAGACACCACCGTATCCGCCGGTGCTTCCTGAAACATCTTTATTCCTTCCACAACAAAGACCTGTTCTTTTTTTCGTTCTTTCGCCCTTTTCATCAGCTGTGACAGATGTTTCATCTGCTGATTTGCACTGCTTGTAATCATATCATCCGTACAATCCTTTCCCATTACTTACTGTTTCCTTTTATGAAACAGTGTTTCCGGAATCGAGAAGCCAAAAATAATCCCAAATACAATGGCCAGGGCAATCTCAAAAGTTTCCAGCCCTTTTGCCGAGCATTTTGCCGGCATTCCGGATACCAGATAAATCGTGGCAGGATTGCATCTTGCTACTGCCAGAATACGACTTAAAATTGTCAAAACAAAGGTTGCCACCAGACTGCCCAAAACCACATTCCCCGACTGCCTGTACAAAATAAAATAAACCAGCCAGGCAAGCCCTCCTGATACGCCACAGAAAACCAGTTCCTTTTTCGGTGCCGCAAACAAAATGGCAAAAGTAACCGTGGCAACCGCTGCAATAAAAAACTGAAGCACATAACTCATACCGGTAAGTTTCCTCCATATCGCAACAACAGAATCGGCAGTGCAATGCCCACTGCAATGCAAAGTGCCGTAAGAAGTGCATCAATCAGATGGATCGTTCCGGACAAATAATCGCCATTATAAAAATCACGAATGGATGTTGTCAGTGCAATTCCAGGTACTAACGGCATAATTGCCCCGATCACCACTTTGTCATGCAAAACAGGTATCACACCCGCGGCCGCTGGCAGACTAAGCAAAGAGATCAGCAGACTGACATATACATTCGTTAAAAATCTGGAAACTTTACGCTTCCGGCACACAAACAATGCCAGCTGCTCTATCAGCCCTACAAAAAATGCATACAGTGCTTCCGGCAGATGCCCTCCAAACATGAAGGTAAACGCTGCACAACCGATTCCACATGCCAGTAACTGTACCGCATTCGCATAAACCGGAATTTTTTTGCACTGTTTCACCCGCTCTGATGCCTCTGCAACCGAACATTTATGATTACAGATATCTCGGGTCAGCTGATTTAAAGCAGCGAGTTTCCCCAGATGGGTTGCCGAAAGAGGAACATACCTTACCACACTGCAGGCATCCTCCCTGCTCTCATTTGCACTTGCAAAAATTCCGTTGGATAAAACATAAGCATCAAAATCATCCAGGCCAAAAGCTTCCAATATGCGTATCACAGAATCTTCCACCCGGTAAATTTCTGCTCCGCACCGTAGCATCGCGTCCCCGATTTCTACTGCCAGTGTGAGAATTTCCTTGGTGTTGTCCATTGCCCGTCTCCTTGAAAATCCCATTGATTTCAAACCTAAAAATGCGGCAGAGAGAATTCCCTGCCGCACTATGTTCTCCAATAAAAGGAATAACTATACCAGTGTCTTTGAGATTTCGTACATGTACTCATCGACATCTTTCTTCATAGCCAGAGCTTCATCAATGTCGAAATCTACAAACTTGCCACCCTTATGTCCAATGACACGGTTGCTCTTTCCTTCGCAGAGAAGGTCAACTGCCATTGCACCCATTGTGGTTGCATAGACACGGTCCTTACATGTTGGGCTTCCACCACGCTGCATATGTCCGAGAATCGTTGCGCGTGTCTCAACACCTGTCGCTTCCTCGATACGCTTTGCCATGCTCTGTGAATGACCGATACCCTCAGCATTTACAATAATATAGTGCTGCTTTCCGTTCTTTCTTGCGTTGACTACCTGATCAATCAGACGCTGCTCATCGTAATCATATTTTTCCGGAAGAAGAATCTCCTCAGCACCGTTTGCAAGACCGCACCATAATGCGATATGTCCGGCTCCACGACCCATAACCTCAATAATTGAGCATCTCTCATGAGATGTAGAAGTATCACGGACCTTATCAATCGCTTCCATGGCTGTATTAACAGCGGTGTCAAAACCAATGGTATAATCAGTACATGCAATATCCAGATCAATGGTTCCCGGAAGACCAATGGTATTGATTCCCAGTGCAGCAAGCTTCTGTGCACCCTTGAAAGAACCATCTCCACCGATAACTACAATTGCATCAATTCCATGCTTCTTACAGATCTCCGCACCTTTCTGCTGTCCTTCCGGTGTGGTAAACTCCATACAACGGGCAGTCTGTAAAATAGTACCACCACGAGAGATTGTATCTGAAACGCTCTGTCCGTTCATGTCAATAATTTCTTCGTTTAATAATCCAGCGTATCCACGCTTGATTCCTTTCACTTTCTTTCCTTTGGATAAAGCCTGACGGACAACTGCACGGATTGCAGCGTTCATTCCCGGGGCATCTCCTCCACTGGTCAGTACACCAATTGTGTTAATCTCTTTCGCCATTGTGAAATCCTCCATTTATTAAAATTAAAATGAAATTCTTTAATCTGTTTTATTCTATACTTATTACGCGCGATTTTCAATGCCTTTTTCTACAACTTTTACATTTTTTTCGCCCAGAAATTCTGTCAAACGTGCCAAGAGTACAGAATTTGTACCAACCGCACGGTTTCTTGGCAATCTTTTAAATGCCTTGACATCCGATATATAAATTACCACTTCATCATTTCCGTCCGAATCCCGGAGAATCTCATACACCTGCTGTTCTTTCGCAGAAAAATCACTCTTTGTCGGAAACTGCAGCCAGAGTTCCTTTCTGGTATCGTCAAACGGAACGATCCGCTCGCAGATCACTTTTCCGTCCTGTTCCTCCTCCACCGTTGCGTGTCCGACTACGAAAATCTTCTCCTCATCATTCAAAAAGCGGTTGTATCTCTCATAATCTTTTGGGAATACAATAATTTCCACAGAACCGGTCAGATCCTCCACTGTCAGGAATGCCATTGCCTGATTATTCCTTGTATATTTAACGGTTTTTGCTGCAATCATGCCACCCACAACCACATGCATATTATCTGTCACACGAATTGTGCCGCTTTCCTCTTCCCTGACAAAATCCGCTGCATTTGCCGTGACATTTTTCTTCATTTTACCAAGGTAATCTTCCAGCGGATGCCCGCTTAAATAAATCCCAAGCACTTCTTTTTCAAAGCCAAGCAGCACTTCCTTCGGGAACTCCTCCACATTCGGATAATGGACTTCGTAGTCCTTTTTATCTTCCTCCCCGACAAAATCAAACAGGCTCATCTGTCCTTCCAGCCCGGTCTTTTTCCGTCGCACGACATCATCTACAATGGACGTATAGACAATGGACATCTGATGCCGGTTACCGTCAAGCCCATCACAGGCACCTGCCTTGATCAGATTCTCGATCGCACGTTTGTTGATGTCCCGCTGCACCGTACGTTCAATAAAATCCTGCAGGGTGCGGTATGAACCACCTTTTTTGCGTTCCCCGATGATGCTGTCAATCACCGGACGTCCCAGGGATTTAATGGCATACAGACCATAGCGCACGGCATTTCCCTCTGCCGTGAATTCTCCCTGTCCCACATTGATATCCGGCGGGAGCACGGAAATACCGAGTTCCTTACAATGCAGCAGATACTCCGCGGCTTTTGCCGAATTGTCAATCACGGACGTCATAAGTGCTGCCATAAATTCCACCGGATAGTAAAACTTCAGCCACGCGGTCTGCACACTGATGACCGCATAGGCTGCCGCATGGGATTTGTTAAACGCATACTTTGCAAAATCCACCATGGAATCGTAAATACTGTTTGCTGCTTTTTCATCAATGCCGTTTGCCACGCAGCCCCTGATGCCGCGCTCTGAATCTCCGTAGACGAAACTCTGCCGCTCCGCATCGATGACATACTGCTTTTTTTTGCTCATGGCGCGGCGGATGTTGTCCGCCTGTCCCATCGTATACCCCGCAAGCTGCTGTACGATCTGCATCACCTGCTCCTGATAAACGATACATCCATACGTTGGCTCAAGGATCGGCTGCAATTCCGGCGTCACGTAAGTAACGGTGTCTGCATTATTCTTTCCCCTGATGTAGTTTGGAATAAAATCCATAGGTCCCGGACGGTACAGGGAAATTCCGGCAACGATATCCTCGAAATTCTGTGGTTTTAACTCTTTCATGAAGTTCTGCATGCCCGCAGATTCCAGCTGGAACACACCCTCGGTGCGCCCGGTTCCGATAAAATCAAGCACCTTTTTATCATTCAAATCGATATGATCGATGTCAATGTCGATGCCTTGGGATGCCTTTACATTTTTGACGGCATCTTTTAATACGGTAAGCGTGCGGAGTCCTAAGAAATCCATCTTTAAAAGACCAAGTTCCTCAAGCTGTACCATATTGTACTCTGCCGTCGGTGTTCCGTCACTGGCACGCCCCAGCGGCACATAATTGCTCGCCTCTCCCGGATAGATCACAACCCCTGCCGCATGTACGGATGTGTGGTTCGGCAGCCCTTCGAGACGCTTTGCCATGTCAATCAGTTCGTGCATACGTGCATCCCCATCATAGAGGCTGCGGAATTCCGGGTTGACCTGCAGGGCACGGTCAATCGTAATGTTCAGTTCCATCGGCACCATTTTTGCCACACGGTCCATCTCCGCATACGGAAAATCGAGTGCTTTTCCAACTGCCTTGATGACACCGCGGGCTGCCATCGTACCAAAGGTCGTAATCTGTGTCACAGAATCCTTTCCATATTTTTCTGTGACGTACTCGATCACGCGGGAACGCTCCGCATACTCAAAATCCACATCAATATCCGGCATGGACACACGCTCCGGATTTAAAAAACGCTCAAAAAGAAGGTTATATTTGACCGGATCAATGTTTGTAATGCCGGTACAATAGCACACGCGGCTGCCCGCGCCGGAACCACGCCCCGGTCCGACCCAGCAGTCATGTGTTTTCGCCCAGTTGATGTAATCCCACACGATTAAGATATACTCGACAAATCCCATCTTCTGGATAATGCCAAGCTCGTATTCCATATCGTCATGGATCTTTGCACACTGCGTCTCATCGTACGCCGGATTGTCCGTATATTTTTCCTTAAATCCCTTCTCACACAGCGCATCCAGAAATGTCCACGCACTGTCATAGCCTTCCGGCGGTGCATATTTTGGAATCTGGTAATTGCCAAATTCGAGTGTGACATGGCAGCGGTCTGCGATTTTCTGCGTGTTGTCTGCGGCTTCTTTTGCATACGGAAACAGACTCCGCATCTGCTCCTCGCTTTTTACGAAAAACTGTCCGCCCTCGTAACGCATACGGTCTTCATCCGTAATCTTTTTACCGGTCTGGATACAGAGAAGGACATCGTGTGCCTCCACATCCGTTTCATAGGTATAGTGGATATCGTTCGTGCAGACAAGGGGAATGTCCAGTTCCTGACTGATCCGAAGAAGCCCCTGGTTGACCGTCTTCTGATCCGGGATGCCATGATCCTGTAATTCCAGGAAATAGTTGTCTTTTCCAAAACAGTCCTGGTATTTTTTTGCAATGCCTTTTGCCTCTTCATAAAATCCACGCACAATATAGCGCGGCACTTCTCCCGCCAGACACGCCGACAGGCAGATCAATCCCTCATGGTATTTCTGCAGCGTCTCAAAATCCACACGCGGCCGGTAATAATACCCTTCCGTAAACCCGATGGAGACGATCTTCATAAGGTTCGCATAACCGGTATTGTTTTCCGCAAGCAGGATCAGATGGTAATACCGGTCCTCGCCATGGCTGGTCTCGCGGTCAAACCGGGAATTCGGCGCCACATAGATCTCACAGCCAATCACCGGATTAATATCTGCTGCCTTTGCCGTCTTGTAAAATTCCACCACACCATACATATTGCCATGGTCAGTGATCGCGGCACTGTTCATCCCCAGTTCTTTCACACGGCTTACATATTCTTTTATTTTGTTGGAACCATCGAGTAATGAATATTCCGTATGTGTATGCAGATGTACAAATGCCATGATTGTTTCCTCGCCTTTTTCGTTCATTGTGGTATCCCACATGTGTAACTATTATATCTATTTTCGGCTGTTATGACAAGTTTTCTCTTTCTCAGGAAACACCACAACTTTTTCTACATCGCTTTACATAATTATCCTTTTTCGATATTCTCTAGGTGTGATTTTATATCTTTCCTTAAACACGCGGTTAAAAGTTCTTTGACTTTCAAATCCACAATCAAGACATATATTTGTAATGGAATCCATTGTGTTTTCCAGTGCCGCAA